>Ga0315296_10000273_pt1 | contig 47508 bp, 36 predicted proteins | sample YL17G14_18_MG_FD_203921 | JGI IMG/M metagenome (GOLD analysis project Ga0315296, IMG submission 203921) | Sediment microbial communities from Yellowstone Lake, YNP, Wyoming, USA - YL17G14_18 | ecosystem: Environmental > Aquatic > Freshwater > Lake > Sediment | place: USA: Wyoming | collected... | reverse complement strand
GGCCGAGGGCGATCGCATCGCCCGCGACGAGCCCCTGGTGGAGGTGGAGACGGAGAAGGTGGACGTGGAGATACCATCGCCCTGGGCGGGCGTCCTTCAGCGCATAGTGGCCCGGGAGGGGGACACCGTGCCCGTGGGGGAGCCGCTGGCCTACATCGAGGTGGAGGTTGTGGTAGGGGCGTCCGCCTCTGGCGGACTGCGCCCCCTACAGGAGGCGGTCGTCCCGGTGGGCGCCCCTCCCGCCCAACCGGAGCGCCCCGCCTCCGGAGAGGGGCCAGCCGGTCGCTACTCGCCGGCCGTACTGTCTCTGGCCCGGGAGCACGGGATCGACCTGTCGCAGGTGAAGGGCACCGGCATCGAGGGGCGCATCACACGCAAGGACGTGCTGGCCTTCGTGGCTGCTCGGGGCGCGGCGCCCGCCGCGCCGCCCTCCCCGGCGGGGGCCCCTCGGCCGGCGGCCCTCGGCGCCCAGATGGGAGCCCGTCCGGTCGAGGTGCTGCGACTGACGCCCACCCGGCGCACCATCGCCGAGCGCATGTCGCGCAGCGCTCAGACGGTGCCCCATGCCTGGATGGCCGTCGAGGCGGATCTCACGCCCCTGGCCCGCTGGCGCCAGCAGATCAAGGACGACTTCCGTCAACGAGAGGGCGCTGACCTCACCTTCCTGGCTTTCGCCATCAACGCCGTGGTGGGGGCGCTGAAGGAGCATCCCATCCTCAACTCCTCCTGGAGCGACGACGGCATCGTCCTCAAGTTGGAGATCAACATCGGCGTGGCTGTGGCCACCGAAGAAGGGCTCATTGTGCCCGTCATCCACGGCGCCGATGGGCTCAGCATCGCCGCCCTGGCCAAGAAGCTCTCTGACCTGGGGGAACGGGCCCGCGCCCGCAAGCTCACCATCCAGGCCGTCCAGGGTGGCACCTTCACCATCGACAACACGGGCGCCTTCGGTTCCATCATGAGCGTGCCCATCATCAACTACCCTCAGGCAGCCATTCTTACGCTCGAGGCCGTTGTTCCCCGCCCCGTTGTCATCGATGACGGTATCGCCATCCGGCACATGGTCAACTTATGTTTGTCCTTCGATCATCGTATACTGGACGGGGCGCAGGCCGGGGCCTTCATGGCCTCTGTGAAGGCGAAGATGGAAGCCTTCGGGCCGGACACGGAACTGTATTAGGGGAGGGACGAAGCTCAATCCGTGGGCGAGGCTAGAAAGCCTCGGCTACGGGCACGGGCACGGTCAGAAGTCAGGGGGCAAGCGCTATGGAAGACTTGGGAGAGCTGCGCCGTCAATGGGAGGAGCGCGTGGAGCGCAAGGGGCAGGAGCGGGACGCCCTCTTCACCACCGCTTCCGGCCGGCCCATCCGACGCCTCTACGATCCCACAGACGTGGCCGACATCGACTACCTGCGGGACATCGGCTTCCCCGGCGAGCCTCCCTTCACGCGCGGCATCCACCCCACCGGCCACCGGGGCCGGCTCTGGACCATCCGCATGTTCGCCGGCTTCGGCACCGTCGAGGAGACCAACCAGCGCTACCGCTACCTGCTCGACCACGGCGAGACCGGCCTCTCGGTGGCCTTCGACCTGCCCACCCTCATGGGCTACGACAGCGACGACCCGCCGGCCGCAGGCGAGTTCGGCCGCTGCGGCGTCGGCGTCTCCTCCCTGGCCGATATGGAGATCCTCTTCCGGGGCATACCCCTGGGCGAGATCACCACCTCCATGACCATTAACTCGCCGGCCGCCGTCGTTTGGGCCATGTACATCGCCGCCGCCGAGAAACAGGGCTATCCCCGCGCTCAATTGGGCGGCACCATCCAGAACGACATCCTCAAGGAGTACATCGCCCAGAACGAGTTCATCTTCCCCCCAGAGCCGGCCATGCGGCTGGTGACGGACACCATCGAGTTCGGCACCCGGGAGATGCCCCTCTGGAACACCATCAGCATCTCCGGCTACCATATCCGGGAGGCGGGCTCTACGGCGGCCCAGGAGCTGGCCTTCACCCTGGCCGACGGCACGGCTTACGTGGAGGCCGCCCTGGAGCGCGGTCTGGACATCGATGACTTCGCTCCCCGCCTGTCCTTCTTCTTCAACTGCCACAACGACTTCTTCGAGGAGATAGCCAAGTTCCGGGCCGCCCGTCGCATCTGGGGCCGGGAGATGCAGGAGCGCTACGGGGCCAAGAGCCCGCGCTCCTGGTGGATGCGCTTCCACACCCAGACGGCAGGCTGCTCCCTCTACCCGCAGCAGCCGGAGGTCAACCTCATCCGCACCGCGCTCCAGGCCCTGGCGGCCGTCATGGGCGGCACGCAGTCCCTCCACACCAACTCCCTGGACGAGGCCATCGCCCTCCCCAGCGAGAGGGCGGCCCTCCTCGCCCTGCGCACCCAGCAGATCATCGCCCACGAGTCCGGCGTCACCGACACCGTGGACCCCCTGGGCGGCAGCTACTTCGTCGAGCGCCTTACGTCCGACTTGGAGCGCGACTGCTACACCTACTTCGACCGCATCCGGGCTCAGGGTGGCGTCATACCGGCCCTGGAATCGGGGTTCTTCCAGCGCGAGATCGCCGAGGCCGCCTACCGCTACCACCACGAGATCGAGACGGGCCAGCGCACTATCGTCGGCCTCAACGAATACGTCATCGAGCAACCGCTGGACATCGCTATCCTGGAAATGGATCCGGAGGGCGAGAAGCGCCAGCGAGAGCGGCTATGCCGCCTGCGGGCGGAGCGCGACGGTGCCCAGGCCGAAGCGGCCCTGCGCCGCCTGGAGGATGCCTCTCGAGGCTCTGAGAACGTCATGCCCTGTCTGCTGGAGGCGGTCAACGCCTATTGCACCCTGGGGGAGATCTGCGGCGTTATGCGCCGCGTCTTCGGCGAGTACCCGGCGTCGGTGCTGGTCTAGAGTCGAGTCAACCGACGACTCGCGGAAGGAGGGGGCACATGACCTCGTATGCAGCGACCTTCGACATCGCCCCACCTCAGAAGTTCGACCGTGTCCACATCGCGATCCGGGTTCTCATCGTTGTCATCCTTTCACTGCTGGCCGCCTCCATCGCCTGGCTGCACGGCGCCCTTTACCTGGCGATCCCAGTCGCGGCGGCGATCCTGATCTCTCAAAGAGGCGCCGAACGGTATCTGGCCGAGGCCAACGAGAACATGACGAAGTGGCTCCGGTACCTCCTGGCGTGCTACGCCTACGTGGGCCTGCTGACCGACCGGCTTCCGAATGAGGAGCCGAAGGAGACGCTGCACTTCGAGGTCACGACCAGCGGCTCCCCTACGGCCGGCTCGACCCTTCTGCGGATAATCCTCGCTATCCCGTCCGCCGTCGTCCTCGCGCTGCTGGGGATTGTGGCGGGTATCCTTATGCTGTACGCGGCGATCATGATCCTGATTCAGGAGACCTATCCGGAAGAAGTCTACAACTACCTACGCGGCGTCCTGCGCTGGGAGGCGCGATTGCTGGCTTACGTGGCTTCGTTGGTCGACGAGTATCCGCCCTTCGCGCTCGACACGCAGTCGGAAGGAGCGGCACCCGCGCCGCCGAGCGCGGGATAACCGGACAGCGGCACCACACCGCCGTAGCTCGGCTTACCTGCCTGTTGCGCCAGCGGCCCGTGCAGCGTATCTTCGTTTTTGGCCCGTCTCGACAAGATCGCCGAGTTTCCATTCCTCGTGAAGGGTCGCGTTCCAGAGAGGAGGTGTTCATGCTCAGGAGAGTGGCCGTGGTGGGCGTGGGTCAGACCTACCACGAAGGAGCCAAGAACACTCAGTCCTATTATGACGTGGTCTTCGAAGCGGCTACCAGGGCCCTGGAGGATGCCGCCCTGGAGAAGGGCGACATCGATACTGTCATCGCCTCCGGCTGGGATGTGGCCGACGGCCGTACGCTCTCCGACATGTACCTGGTGCCGGCGGGCGCGGGCTACCTGAAGGACTCGGCCAAGGCGGCCGAGGACGGCGTCCTCGCCTTCGCCTACGGCCACATGCGCGTGCTCTCAGGAGCTTTCGACACGGTCATGGTGGTCGCTCATGGGCACACAGAGCACCCGTCGGAGCTGGTCAGCAACGTCGTCTTCGATCCCTTCTTCTTCCGTCCCTTCGGCGCTTCCACCATCACCACCCTGGCCCTCCAGGTCTGCGCCTACGCCCACAAGTACGGCGTCACCTCCGAGCAGGCGGCGGGCGTGGTGGTGAAGAACCGTCGCAATGCCCTCGATAACCCCTATGCCCACCTCCGAAGCGGCGTGTCGGTCCAGGATGTGGTGCGCTCGCCGCCGGTGGCGTGGCCGCTGCGGGCTCTGGACTGCCCGCCCCGGTCGGTGGGGGCTGTGGCCCTGGTTCTCACTACGGAGGAGAGGGTGAAGCGCATCCGCCCCGAGGGAGTAGCCTGGGTGCGCGGTATCGGCTGGGCCGTGGACGGCTACGAACTGGGAGCGGCCGACCTCTCGCGCCTATCCTCCCTGGCCGCCGCTGCCGAAAGGGCCTACAGCATGGCCGGTGTCAAGAAGCCCGTCGAGGAGATGGACGTGGCGGAGGTCCACGACATCACCTCCTACCACGAGCTCATGGCCTATGAGGCCCTCGGCTGGGCTCAGCCCGGCGGGGGTGCTCGCCTCTTGGAAGAAGGAGTCACCAGCCGGGGTGGCAAGCTTCCCGCAAACCCGTCGGGGGGTGTGCTCAGCACCAATCTGCACGCTGGCTCCGGCCTGTTGCGCGTGGCGGAGGCCGTCCTCCAGGTGACGGGTCGGGCTGGCGAGCACCAGGTCGACGGAGCACGCACGGCCCTGGCCCACGGCACCAGTGCCGCCGCCGGGCCCGCCGCCGTTGGCAACTGCGTCGTTATTCTGGGGAGGGACTAGCCATGCCGAAAAGAGTAGCTATCGTTGGGGTGGGTCTTACCCGCTGCTCTAGCTGGCGGCGTGATGTCTCCTACCCTGAGCTTGTCTATGAGGCGGTGAGCGCCGCCCTTCAGGACGCCGAGATCGGTCCGGAGGCCGTTGACGCCGTGGTCTACGGCTCTATGGACCCCTTCGACGGCCTCAACGCCCCCGAACGCTGGTGCGTCGACGCCTGCGCTAGCGCCGGTGCCCTCAACAAGCCCCTGCTCAAGATCAGCACCGGCGGCACCACCGGCGGCTCCGCGGCCCTGGGCGGCTACTATCACGTCGCCTCGGGCATGTTCGACGTGGTGCTGGTGGTGTGCTCCCAGCGTGTGGGGGAGACCCTGGACGCCCAGCGGGTGCTTAACACAGCCGTGGACCCCGTCTACGAGCGGGGCTTCGGCGTGGGGGCCATCACCGTCGGCGCCATCCAGGCCGCCAGCCACATGCACCGCTACGGCACCACGGAAGAGGACCTCGCCAGGGTGGCGGTGCAAAACCACGACAACTCTGCCAACAATCCCTACGCCCACCTGCGGTTCAAGTTCACGGTAGAGGACGCTCTGGCCTCGCGGGTGCTCTCCTGGCCCCTGCATCTCTCCGACTGCTGCCCATCGTCGGACGGTGCCTGTGCCGTTATCTTCGCCTCGGAGCAGAAGGCGCCCAAGCTGGCCAGGCAGCCGGCCTGGGTCCGCGCCGCCGGCCAGATCACGGACAACTACTTCATGGGCGACCGTCCCTGGGCCGAGGACTGGGATAGCCTGGCGATTCTGGCCCGCCGTATCTACCGGCTGGCCAAGATCGACAACCCCCGCCGCGAGATAGACGTCGCTGAGCTCTACCAGGCCTTCTCTATCCAGCAGATCCTGGAGTACGAGGCCCTGGGCTTCTGTGAGAAGGGGGAGGGAGCCAAGCTTATCCGGGAGGGCGTCACCGCCATGGGGGGTGAGCTGCCGGTCTGCCCCTCCGGGGGTGTTCTCTGCACCAACCCCATCGGCGCCTCCGGCCTCATCCGTGTGGCGGAGGCGGCCCTCCAGGTGATGGGCAAGGCCGACCTCCGCCAGGTGCCCAACGTCAAGACGGCCCTGGCCCATGCCTGGGGAGCCACCATCGGCTTCCATACCTTGATGGTTCTCGATAGGGAGGCGCCCTAGCACCGCCCTCGGCGTGACCTGCCCGGTCGGACGGCCGTCTGGCCGCCGCCAACGGAAGGGAGTGAAAGATGACTACCGAACAGGAAGAGCCCCTTATTGTGGAGGGCCGGTGGGACATCCCTTACCGGCACACGGCGGGCAAGGCCGCCAGCCGCTTTCTGCGGGAGCTAAAGGAGAACAAGCGCATCGTGGGGGTACGCTGCCCCAAGTGCCGGCGTGTGCTGGTGCCGCCTCGCTCCTTCTGCGAGCGTTGCTTCGTCCCCACCGAGGAGTGGGTGCCGGTGCAGGACCGCGGCACCCTGGATACCTTCACCGTCGTCTTCGAGCAGTTCCTGGGAATGCCGCCTCCTCCTTACTGCGTCGGCATGATCAGGCTGGAAGGCGCCGACACCTCCCTCATGCACTACGTCTCCGAGGTAGACATGTCTGACCTGGAGAAGGCGAAGCAGAACGTCCGCGTCGGCATGAAGCTTCAGGCTGTGTGGAAGGACGAGCGGGAGGGACGCATCAGCGACATTCTCTACTTCAAGCCTGTCTAAGCTTCCAGGGGGCCCGCCACCGGCGGGCCCCCTCGACATAGTAGCCAAGGAGGCAGCCGTGAAGCCTTTTCGACGGCCCGGACAGTTGCCCTTCAAGATGCCCTTCGCCAAGGCCGTGGAGAACCTGCGTAAGCATGCCCTGAGCCGCGACGACTACGACCCGGCCACCCTTTTCGTCTGGGGCCAGATGAACGCCGTCGCCGTCATCGAGATGCTGAAGGAGGTGGAGGCCCGCTGTGGGGAAGAAGGGCAGCGCGCCTGCATCGACGCTCTCCAGCGAGTCGGCCAGCGCATGGCAAAGGAGAGCCTGGAAGGGGTGGAGGTCCCACCCAACCTGAGCGCCGTGGAGGTGGGCTCCCTCTGGTGCTCCTGGATCAACGAGGTCTGCTACGCCTCCATCGAGGAGCCTCACATAGAAGGGCCCGACGCCTTCTCCTTCGATATCCTCTACTGCCCGCACCAGGACATCTACAGCGCCGACGACTGTCGCGTGCAGCGATACGTGGTGCAGGGCCTGACCCGTGGTTTCGCCGAGGCGTTTCCCCAGGTCCAGGGCAGCGCTGCCGGCCTGCAGGGCTTCAATGCCGCCTTCGAGATGACCATCCCTGCCGGCGCCCCTATCTGCCGCTTCCGCATCTGGCGGCGCCAGTCGGCGGAGGCCGAGGACGCCTGGCGGGCCTACTCCGACAAGCTGGCTCAGCGCGCCCTCCGGCGCGCTGGGGGGAGCGAGGGGCAGGGCTAGCCGGCGCCCCTTCGGCTCTCGTCCGCGCTTCCCGAGGCACAGAAGGCCCTAGGGCTTTACGCGCTGGTTGTAGTCGCGGATGATCTCCGTAGCCTTGCGGGCGGCGTCGTCCAGGGCCTCGGCCGGGGGCTTTGTGCCCACAATCATCTCCTCCATGGCCGTGGCCACTGCTTCCCGCACCTGAGGGAAGGGCCCCAGAAGGGCCCCCTGGGTAGCCCGGTTGCGGGCCCCGGCCGCCAGTTCCTCGGGGGCGATGCGGAAGTACGGGTGGCGAGTCTCCACCTCCAGGGCAGCGGGCTCCTCGTAGGCCAGGTGGCGGATGGGGAAGTAGCCGGTGCCGGCGTACCACTCTGCCTGTTGGGCTGGCTCCACCAGGAACTTGACGAATTTCCAGGCTGCCTCCTGCTCGGCCTCCGGCCGGCTCTTGACGATCCAGAGGGAGGCGCCGCCGACGATCATCCCGCCGTCCGGGCTCCGGGGCGCCGGGAGCGGCGCGACGGCCATCTCCACGCCGGCCGGGCCACCTCCCCCCTCGATGACGTTGAGCACGGAGCGCAGAGCGGCGGAGGTGCCGATGGTCATGGCAGCGCGGCCAGAGCCCACCGCCAGCAGATGGTCGGTGCCGGTGGGGTTGCGGCCGACGTTGAAGGCCAGGCCTTCCTGTGCCATGTCGTGCCACCACTGGAAGATGGCTTTGCCCTCGGGCCCGTTGAAGACGGCCTCGGTGGGCCTGCCGTCACGGCCATTGCCGTTGTCGACGTAGAGGGCACCGGCATTGGCAAGCATCTGCTCAAAGTACCAGGGGTTGATCTCCAGGGCGATGCCGGAGCGGGTGATATTGCCCTGGCTGTCCCGCTTCACGAGTTTTCTAGAGTATTCCGTCAGCTCTTCCAGCGTCTGGGGCGGCTTCTCGGGGTCCAGGCCGGCCTCGCGGAAGGAGTTCTTCTCGTACAAGAGGACCGGGTTAGAGACGTTGAAGGGCATGGAGTAGAGGCGGTCGCCGACGCGGTAGTAGTCCAGGAGCCGCGGCTCGAAATCTGACAGGTCATAGCTCTCACGGTCGATGAAGTCCTGGACGGGGGTCACCTCCTGGCTATCGATCATGAGCTGGGTGGCGACATCGTGCATCTGGATCATAGCGGGCACGTCGCCGGAACGAAGGGAAGCGATGAACTTGTTCAGGGAATCGACGTAGGTTCCCTGGTAGATCAGCTCCACCCGCACCTCATCCTGCATGCTGTTGAAGCGGGCCGTCAGAGCCTCCAGGGCATCCCGATTGGCGGCATTCATGGAGTGCCAGAAGGTGATGCTCACCGGGCCGGCGGGCTGAGTCTCTGTCGGCGCCTCAGCGCCGCCAGCGCAGGCGGCCACCAGCAGGGCTAGCACCGGGGTCAGCAGAAAGAGGGCTCTTCGCACCTGGGGCCCCTCCGTAGTCTTTGGCGAGGGATGGAACAGGGGCAGCGGCCAGAGCCGCGGCGGAGAAGCGGCGCTACTCCTTCAGGCGCTGATTATACTCCTTGATCAGGTCCGTGGCGTCGCTGGCGGCCTTGTCTATGGCCTCGTCAGGCGGGGTGTCCGTCAGGATCATAGACTCGATCGCGGTGGCGACGACCTCGGAGCGGATCTTAGAGAAGGGGCCCAGGATGGGGCCCTGGGTGGCGCGGTTGCGGGCGCCCTGCTGGAGCTGCTGCGGGGCGACGCGCAGGTAGGGGTAATGGGCCTCTGCCTCCTTGGCTGCGGGCAGATCGAAGGCGTCGCTGCGGATGGGGAAGTAGCCGGAGCCGGCGTACCAGGTGGCTTGCTGGTCGGCTTCCACCAGGAAGCGGATGAACTTCCAGGCTGCCTCCTGCTCGGCCTCCGGGCGGCTCTTGATGATCCAGAGGGAGGCGCCGGCGACGACGACGCCTCCGTCCGAGCTCGGGGGTGCGGGCATGGGGCCCACGCCGAGTTCCACGCCCTTCCCGCCGCCGGCCTCGATGACATCGAAGATGGAGCGGAGGGCGGCGGAGGTGGTGATGGTCATGGAGGCGCGGCCGGAGGCGACAGCCAGCAGGCCGTCGGCGTAGCTGGGGTTGCGGCCGACGTTGAAGGCGAGGCCGCTCTTCACCATGTCAGCCCACCACTCAAAGATGGCCTTGCCCTCGGGGCCGTTGAAGACGGCCTCGGTGGCGCGGCCCTCGCGGCCGTTGCCGTTGTTGACGTAGAGGGCGCCGGCCTTGGCCAGCATCTGCTCGAAGTGCCAGGGCATCACGTCGAGGGCGATGCCGGAGCGGGTGATGTTGCCGGAGCCGTCCTTCAGGAGGAGCTTCTCAGAGTAAGCCTTCACCTCCTCCAGGGTCTGGGGCGGCTTCTCGGGGTCGAGGCCGACCTCGCGGAAGTCGTTCTTGTCATAGTAGAGGACGGGGCTGGAGAGATTGAAAGGCATGGAGTAGAGGCGGTCGCCGACGCGGTAGTAGTCGAGGACGCGCGGCTCGAACGATGAGAGGTCATAGCCCTCCCGGTCGATGAAGTCCTGGACGGGGGTGACCTCTTGGCTGTCGATCATGAGTTGGGTGGAGGCGTCCTCGATCTGGATGAGGGCTGGCAGCTCGCTGGCGCGGCCCAGGCTGGCCAGGAACTTGTTCAAAGAATCGTCATAGCCCCCCTGGAAGACGAGGTTGACGGTCACCTCGTTCTGGGAGCTATTGAAGGTTTGGACGAGGGCGTTGAGGGTGTCCTGGTTGGCGGCCGTCATGGAGTGCCAGAAGGTGATGCTGACGGGGCCGGTGGGCTGGGTCTCCTTCGGAGCCTCGGCGGCGCCGCCACAGGCCGCAGCCAGCAGGATCAGCAGTGGGGTCAGCAGAAAAAGGGCTCTTCTCACTGGTGTTTCCCTCCCGGTCCGTCGAGGATGCGCGTAGCGGAAGCGGCCGCCTGGGATGCGCGAGGCGGCGCTATTGCTTCACGCGTTCACTGTAGTCCTTGATCAGTTCAGTGGCCTCGCTGGCGGCGCCATCCAGGGCCTCGTCGGGCGGGGTGCCCGTCAAGAGCATAGACTCAAAGGCGGGGGCGATGACCTCCCAGCGGATCTTGGTGAAGGGGCCCGTGATGGCGCCCTGGGTGGCGCGGTTGCGGGCGCCCTGCTGGAGCTGCTGTGGGGCGACGCGCAGGTAGGGGTAGCTAACTTCCGCCTCCTTGGCCGCGGGCTTGTCGAAAGCGTCGCGGCGGATGGGGAAGTAGCCGGAGCCGGCATACCACTCGGCCTGCTGGTCGGCTTCCACCAGGAACTTAAGGAACTTCCAGGCTGCCTCCTGCTCGGCCTCGGGCCGGGCCTTCACTATCCACAGAGAGGCACCCCCGACGACGATGCCCCCGTCCGGGCTCTGAGGCGCCGGCATGGGCGCTACACCCAGCTCCACGCCCTTCGCGCCGCCGGCCTCAATGACGTCGAAGACGGAGCGCAGGCCGGCGGAGGAGGAGATGGTCATGGAGGCGCGGCCAGAGCCTACGGCTAGCAGGTTGTCGGCCCCACTGAGGTTGCGCCCAACGTTGAAGGCGAGGCCGCTCTCTACCATGTCTGCCCACCACTGGAAGATGGCCTTGCCTTCGGGGCCGTTGAAGACGGCCTCGGTGGCGCGTCCCTCGCGGCCGTTGCCGTTGTTGACGTAGAGGGCGCCCGCCTTGGCCAGCATCTGCTCGAAAAACCAGGGGCTGATCTCCATGGCGATGCCGGAGCGGGTGATGTTGCCGGAGCTGTCCTTCTGGAGGAGCTTCTCAGAGTACGCCTTCAGCTCTTCCAGCGTCTGGGGCGGCTTCTCAGGGTCGAGGCCGACCTCGCGGAAGTCGTTCTTGTTGTAGTAGAGGACAGGGCTGGAGAGGTTGAAGGGCATGGAGTAGAGTCGGTCGCCGACGCGGTAGTAGTCGAGGACGCGGGGCTCAAAGGCTGAGAGGTCATAGTCTTCCTGGTCGATGAAGTCCTGGACGGGGGTGATTTCCTGGCTATCGATCATGAGCTGGGTGGAGATGTCCTCGATCTGGACGAGGGCTGGCAGCTCGCTGGCGCGGCCCAGGCTGGCCAGGACCTTGTTCAAGGAATCGTTGTAGGTCCCCTGGAAGACAGGATTGACCACGACCTCGTTCTGGGAGGCGTTGAAACGCTGGATGAGGGTCTCCAGGGTCTTCTGGTTAGCGGCGGTCATGGAGTGCCAGAAGGTGATACTGACCGGCCCGGCCGGTCGGGTCTCCTGAGGGGCCTTTTCCCCACCACCACAGGCGGCGGCAAGAACCAAAGCAGGAGCGACGAGAAGCAGCGCGAGGATCCTTCGCACTTCGTACCCCCTTCCCTGTGATGTGTCTGCTGGCTGGCGGCCAGGCCTGCTAGCCCTTGATGGCCCCGGTCATGAGCCCCCGGACTAGCTGCCGCTGGAAGATCACGATGACGATGAGCATGGGCAGCAGGGCGATGACGGTACCCGCCATCACTACGTTTATGGAGTCAATCTCCTGGGAGGCCAGGCCTGCCAGCCCGATCTGCACCGTCCGGTAGGTGTCGGAGTTGGTGACCAGGAGCGGCCACAGGTACTGGTTCCAGGCCGCGAGGTAGGAGAAGACGGCCAGCGTCCCCAGTGCCGGCTTGGAGAGCGGCAGCACCACGTGCCAGAGGAAGCGCAGGTGTCCGTAGCCGTCGATGGCGGCGGCGTCGCGCAGCTCCAGGGGAATGGTCATGAAGTGCTGCCTCATGAGGAAGGTGCCGAAGGCCGTGGCCAGGAAGGGGATTGTGAGCGCTTGGTACGAGTCCAGACTCAGAATCTTTCCACCCAGCACGTCGCCCATCATCTGGACTGTCTGGAAGTTCGGGATGATGGAGGCCTCGAAGGGCACCATGAGGGTGGACAGGAACAAGATGAAGAGGAAGTTGCGCAGCGGAAAACGCATGAAGGCGAAGGCGTAGGCGGCGATGACCGAGGTAGCTAGCTGCCCGATCGTAATGACGCTGGACTGGGCGAAGCTGTTGAACATGTAGCGCGCCAGGGGCACCGACTCCATGGCTTTCTTGTAGGCGCCGAGCTGGGGGTGAGGTGGGAAGAGCTTCGGCGGGTAGGAGATGGCTTGCTCCTTGGGCAGGAGGCTGTTCACCACCGCCAGGTAGATGGGCAGGATGACGATCGCGGCGCCGAGCATCAGTGCGGCGTATGTCAGGGCTACCTTTGCCACGCGGCTGTATTGGATGCGCAGAGTCATCGGTAGAAGACCTTCCCCGCCAGGAAGCGGAACTGGACGAGGGTGAAAGCGAGCACTAGCACGAAGAGGGCGACGGCCCTCACCGCTGCTGCACCGTACTCAAAGTTGATGAAGGCGTCAGTATAGATCGAGTAAACGATGACATTGGTGGCGTCCAGCGGGCCGCCCCGGGTGAGGATGTGGATCTGTCCGAAGGACTGGAAGGCATTGATGGATGCGACGATGACGACGAAAAGGAGCGCCGGTGAGAGCATGGGCAGCGTGATGTGGCGCAGGAGGGACCAGGGGCTGGCGCCGTCCACGCGGGCGCTCTCGTACAGCTCCTGGGGGATGTTCTGGAGGGCGGCCAGGAGCACCAGGGTGGTGAACCCTATGTTCAACCAGATGGTGGTGAGGGACACCGCCATGAGGGCCGGGCCGCTGTCCCAGGTTTGCCTCCATTGCGGGTCCGTCAGCCAGTTGACGCGGGGCAGGTCAAACTGGCCCAGCACCCAGTTGACGATGCCGGCGCTGGGGTTCAGGAGCATCAACCACATGACTGCCGCCACCGCCACCGAGGCGGCGATGGTGGAGGAGAAGACCGTGCGGAAGAAGAGCGCTCCGTGCAGGCGCTGGTTGGCCAGCAGGGCGAACACCAGCCCCAGTATCATCCCCGTGGGCACCGTGTATAAGGCAAAGAGGACCGTTACCAGCAGGCTCTTACGGAAGTCCGGGGATGTCAGCACCTCCCGGTACTGGTCGAAGCCGACGAACTCCTGGCCGTGCCCGAAGGGGTCGCTAACGAAGAAACCAAGATAGATCGACTTCACGAGGGGATAGAAGACGAACACGCCGAACAGGAACAAAGGGAGGGCGAGGAAGACCATGCCGCCCCCGAAGCGGGACAGCCCTCCCAGCCAGGGATACCTTCGCCTTAGAGGAACCGGCGCCGGGAGCGCCGCTGTTGCGGCGTCGCCGCTCTTCATCAGGCCAGCCTCCGCCCACTGGCTCGATCGAAGAGGTGGAGGTTCTCGACCAGGACGGTGAGGGGGACCATATCCGCAGGCTTCAGCTTCACCCGGGCGTCGAGGCGGGCTACCAGTGTGGAATCGCTCCGCGAGAAGGTGACGTGGGCCTCGTTGCCCAGGTACTCCACCAGGTCCACCATCGCCCCAATGGTAGCTGACACGGCGCCGCTGCCCTCGCCGCCACCCACGTACAGGTGCTCGGGGCGGACGCCGACCATGACCTCGCCGTCGGACGCATCCGTGGCGCCTTGGGCCTGCTGGGCGTCCAGGCGGAAGCTGCCCACCTCGCTATCGGCGAAGAGGTCGCCGTTGCGGGTCTGCAGGCGGGCCGGGAACATATTCATGGCCGGGCTGCCGATGAACCCGGCGACGAAGATGTTGCCTGGCCGGTCGTAGACCTCCTGGGGCGGCCCCACCTGCTGGAGCAGCCCCTGCTCCAGGATGGCGATGCGGTCGCCCATGGTCATGGCCTCCACCTGGTCGTGGGTAACGTAAATGAAGGTAGTCTGGAGCAGGCGGTGCATCTTGACAAGCTCGGCCCGGGTCTGAACCCTCAGCTTGGCGTCCAGGTTAGAGAGGGGCTCGTCCATCAGGTAAACGACGGGCCGGCGGACTATGGCCCTTCCCAGGGCCACGCGCTGGCGCTGGCCGCCGGAGAGCTCGCCGGGCTTGCGGCGGAGCAGCTCCCCAAGGCCGAGGTTCTGGGCCGCCTCCTTCACCAACCTGTCGATCTCGCGGCGGTGCAGCCCCCGCATGCGCAGCCCAAAGGCGATGTTGTTGTAGACGCTCATGTGGGGGTAGAGGGCATAGTTCTGGAAGACCATGGCCACGTCGCGGCGCTTGGGCTCCACGTCGTTCACGACCCGGTCTTTGATGAGGATGTTTCCCTTGGTGGGCAGCTCTAGGCCCGCCACGATGCGCAGGGCCGTGGACTTGCCGCATCCCGAAGGCCCCAGGAGGACGATGAACTCCCGGTCGTAGATCTCCAGCGAGAAGTCCTTGACGGCAACCACTTCGCCGAAGAACTTGCTTACATTGTCAAAGGTTACGAGAGCCATGATTCTCAAACAGGGGCCGGCACCGCCGGCCTGAAATGCTCCGCAGAGAATCTGACAGGTTAGTGCCCCACCGTCAAGGGGTCTGGAGCCTCAGCTTGCTGTGACCACCCCATCGACTGGCACAGACTCGCTCCTCTCGCCCCCCGACTGTCCGAGCGTAGTTTACTACACAATGACCGCCTCTGGGGATGGTTGGAGGAAGATCAACCAGCCACCTTCTTTCCCACTGCCCTGAGGGACACCCCGTCGTCCCCCCGACGTACTGCTTCCGCCGTAGGTGATCGTGCAGACATCTATAGATCGGCTGAAAGCTGCCGATAAAAGACATCGGGTGCCGCTCTCCGCCATCGACGGGGAGCCGTGCCCGTCACAAAGGTCGGGGCTGGTCCCGGCACGAGGATTGAACGTGCGCCAAGGAGTCGGCGACCCCCAACCTCTTCCCCTTTTGCCGATGACGCTGGCGCCCGGAGGGTAGACAGCGTGGAGGCAACCAGACTTCTCACTATCATGCGACGGTGGTGGTGGTTGCTGCTGCTGGGTATTGCCCTGGGCGGCGGCGCCAGCTACGCCGTCAGCAAAGCCATGACGCCCGTCTACCGGGCAACGACGACTCTCCTGATCAACCAGACTCAGACCCCAGGCGTTATCGCCTACAACGACATCCTGACCAGTGAGCGTCTTACCAAGACCTATAGCGAGCTCGTCACCAAGCGGCCAGTGCTGGAAGAGGTCATCAGCGGCGTGGGCGACCCCAAGGACAGCGAGACCCTGCGCGATATGGTCAGCGTCGGCGTGATACGAGACACACAACTTCTGCGCCTGTCCGTGGAGAGCGACGACCCCATCCAGGCCGCCATCCTGGCCAACGCCACCGCCCAGGCCTTCATCGGTCAGAACGACACCAATGACCTGAGCCGGCCCGGCAGCGTCAGCGTGGTGGAGACGGCGACGGTGCCCACCAGCCCCGTCAAACCCCAGGTCGCTTTCAACGTGGCCCTGGGCCTGCTCGCCGGTCTGCTGGTGGCCGCTGGTTTGGTACTCCTCATGGATTACTTGGACGACACGGTGAAGTCCGAGCAGGACGTAGAGCGGGTGGCGGGCCTTACTATTCTGGGCATGGTGGCGCGTTTCGGTCGGCGGAGGTCCCGCCAGCCCGTGAGCGGCTACGGGTCGCGGAGCCCGGCCGCCGAGGCCTATCGCGCCATCCGTACCAGCGTCCAGTTCGCCACCATGGACCGGATGGGGCAAGTCCTGCTGGTAACCAGCCCCAATGCCGGCGATGGCAAGTCCACCACAGCCGCCAACCTGGCGGTGACCATGGCCTCCGCTGGCAAACGGGTGGTGCTGGTGGATGGCGACCTGCGCAAGCCTTCTCTGCACAAGATCTTCAACCTGGAGAACAGGGTGGGCCTCACGAGCGCCCTTCTCTCTGGGAACGGGGCGCGCTCCTACATCCAGCCGAGCGGATTCGACAACCTTTCGGTGCTGGCCAGCGGACCGTTGCCCCCCAACCCCTCAGAGCTCCTCTCTTCTCCCCGCATGCGCGACCTGGTGGACGTGCTGCGACGGGAGGCGGACGCGGTAGTCATGGACAGCCCGCCCGCCCTGCTGGTCACCGACGCTACCCTCCTGGCGGCTTTGGCTGATGGCACCATCCTAGTGGCCGAAGCCGGTCACACCCGCTCCGCCGCCCTGCGCCAGGCCGTGGACGGGCTGACCAGGGCCACCGACCGCCTGCTGGGGGTTGTCCTCAACAAAACGGGTCGCCGGGGAGCCCCCGCCTACCACCATTACTACCACTACCACGCCGATGACACTGGTCGTAAGCGTAAGCCCTCCCGGGCGCGCGCGCCACGTTCGACACAGGAGCCTGCCGGTGCCAACGAGAGAGTCGCCTAGCGCCAACAGAAATGGAGACAAGCGCCAGCTTGGCTCTGCGCTCCCTGCATCCCTGGGCCTGGCGGGCCCTCAGGAATAAGGGTGTTGCCTTACCCAGAGACTCGGCGGCCCTGCCGATACTCCCTTAGAACTATCCGGCAGGCCGGCCTTGCCACCAGAGGAGTAGGCAGAAAGTGACATGGATGCCCGGGCGGGCTCGCTGGAGGTGGGTGCTGGCCACAGTGGCCCTGGTGGCCGTGGCGAGCGCTGTCGGCTGGGTGTTGGCAGGCAACCTCGGTGGTGGCTCGCCGGCGCCGGAGCTGCTGGCAGTGCCCACGGCGGCGCCTCGGGCCACGGCCAGGCACACGGCGACGCCGACTTCGACGCCGGCCCCGTCGCCCTCACCCGTAGCGGCACCTCCTGTCCGCCTCTTGATACCAGCCATCGGCGTGGACGCCCCCGTCAGCGTGAAGGGGGTGCAGCCCGATGCGGTCATGGACGTGCCCGATGGGCCAGAGGATGTGGCCTGGTACAACTTCACGGCCCGGCCGGGGACGGGCGGCAACGCCGTCCTCTCCGGTCACCTGGACTACCGGAACTACGGGGCAGCCGTCTTCTGGCGGCTCAAGGAACTGGGCGAAGGGGACATCGTCGAGGTGCGTCTGGCCGACGGCTCAGTCCTGCGCTACCAAGTATCTCTCAAGTTGTCCTACGACGCTCGCATGGCGCCGGTCTCGGAGATCGTGGGGCCCACCAGCAGGGAGGTTGTCACTCTCATCACCTGCGGGGGCACCTTCGACAGCGGGTCCCGGAACTACAGCGACCGGCTGGTGGTGCGGGCGGAGCGAATCTAAATCGTAGGGAAAGGAGGTAGCCATGAGAGGCATGTGGAGGTGGGCACGGGGAGGTACCGTGCTGGCGCTGGGCGCCCTGGTGGCCTGGATGGCCATTCCCGGCGGCGCTCAGGCGCAATACCCGCCGCCCACCGGCAGCGTCACCCTGTCGGTCTCCAGTGCGACGCCTGCGGTCGGCCAGAGTGTCGTCCTCGGCGTCCAGATCGTTAGCCCGACAGGCGCTCCGGTGGCTGATGCGTCCTGCTCGTTCGCCATCACGCAGCAGCCGGGCACCGACGCCTACGTCGTGGCCGGGCCGGTCAGCACCGATGCGGCCGGCATGGCCGAGGCGACGCTGAACGTCGGCAGCACGCCGGGCCTTATCAATGTCAAGGCCCAGTGCGGCGAGCTCTCGGCGCTGACCAGTGTGGTCGCCGGCGCTGCCCAGACTGTGGCCCTGCCTGCCACGGGCGAAGGATCGATGGCCTCGAGTGGCGGGTCCTTCCCGTGGCTGGTCGCCCTGGCTGCCGGCGTCGGTCTGGCGCTGGCCGCGGTGGGTGCCCGTCGGGTGGGCTCTCGCCGCCGCAGCTAGGGGAGACAGCGCCCACTTTATCGTTCGGCTAGCCTTGGGGGCTTGGGGCGGGGGAATCCGTCGCCCACCCAGAGCCCCCACGAGGGCAGGGACGTGCTCAGGAGGATGCGGGCCAGATCGTGGATGGCTCTTGGCCTCGCGGCAGGGACGCTTTTGCTCGCCGTTGCTCTGGGCCTCCACTACCGGACTCTCTACGCCGACGTGGCTGAGGGGCGGAGCCTGCTGCTCGAAGCCCAGGACATCCTCGAAACCAGTCGGCTGGACGTCGACGAGGAAGACCTGGCCCAGGCCGAGGATCGACTGGTCCGGGCGGGCCAGCTCTTCCATTCGGCTCACCGCCGTCTGGATCGTGACCCCTTCCTGAAGGCGGCCGGCCTTCTCCCCCTGGCCTCGGACCAGGTAAAGGCGGGTCGCGAGATGATGGATATCGGCGTGGAGGCTAGCCTGGCGGGCCGCCTCGCGGTGGAGGCCGCCCGCGACTTCAACGCCGTCCGCACAGGAGAGGGCGGCACCCTTCTCGAGAAATCGGTGGTGCTGCTGGAGCGTGCAAGGCCCGAAATGGACTCGCTGGAGTCGCGCCTGGCCGCCATAGACGAGCATCGAGACCGCATCGATAGCGACGGCCTCCTGCCGCCTCTGGCAGCCGCCGTCCGCGAGCTGGACGAACAGCGAGAGCGGGCTTGGGAGCTGGTTCAGGACTACCGCCGCGCCCAGGAGCTGGTGCCCTCGGTGCTCGGCTTCTCCGGCCCCCGGACCTACCTGGTGCTGGCCCAGAACAACGCTGAGCTCCTGCCGACCGGAGGGCTCATCTCAGTGTACGGCCTTGTCACCGTCCGCGAGGGGCGCATCGAGAAGATGTTCTTCGAGGACGCCGTCGCCTTCAGCGAGCGCTGGATGAAGGCTGGCAACTATGTGGAGCCGCCGGGCCCCCTGGCCAACTATTTGCTGAAGGGCTGGAGCTGGAACCTGGCCCTGGCCAACTGGTCGCCCGACTTCCCTACGGCGGCCCGCCAGGCCCAGTGGTTCTTCGAGGCGGGCGGCGGCCAGCCGGTGGACGGCGTCATTGGCATCAACGTCACTACCCTGGAGAAGCTTCTCGGCGTCACTGGGCCCGTGGACGTGCCCGAGTATGGGGTTCGCGTGACCAGCGAGAACGCCCTGGACGCCATCGAGGCTAACACCCGCAGCCCCGTCCACCCGGGCGACGACCGCAAGGCCATCGTCGCCCTCATCGCCGACGAGGTGCTGGAGCGCGTCCTCCACGCTGGGCCCTCCCAGTGGTCGCCTCTCCTGGACACGCTGCAGGAGGTTGGCGACGACAAGGACCTCCTCATCTACCTGAATGACGCCAACGAGCAGCGCCTGGTTCGAGAGATGGGCTGGGACGGCGGCCTCCGCGACGGCCCCGGCGACTACCTGATGGTCGTCGACGCCAGCGTCAACAGCACCAAGCTGAACATAGCCATCGAGCAGTCCCTCCGCCTGGACGTGACCCTGGATGAGCTGGGGAATGCCCGCCACCAGGTCACCCTGGGCTACGTAAACAACCTGCCTCGCTGGCAGGAGGGTCGCGACCCGGAGCTGGTGCGCCGGCTCATGCTGGGCGGCACCTACGGCGGCTACGTCCGCCTGCTGACGCCGCCTGAGAGCCGCCTCGTTGCTGCCAGGGAGCGGGGACGGAGCATCGGCGTGGAGGAGATCTCCGAGGAGGACGGCAAGACCGTCCTCGGCCGGTTCTTCGCCCTGCCCTCCGGCCAGGAGAAGGCTCTCCAGATCGAGTACGTCTCTCCCACAGTCGTCGATACGGGTCCGGACTACTGGGAGTACCGGCTGCTCATCCAGAAGCAGCCGGGGGCGGCGCCCATGCCGCTCCAGGTGAGCTTCTCGCTGCCCCAGGGCGGCCGAGCGCTGTCGCTGGAGGTGGACGGTGAGAGGCAAGGCCCGGTATCGCAAGCAACCCTGGACCTCCGGCGGGACGCGGAACTGGTTTTTCGCTTTGAGGTAGAGCCGATGGGGTGAAAGCAGTTCTCCTGGATCGTGATGGTGTCATCAACGCTGATCAGGACGGTTATGTGACCTCCTGGAGCCAGTTCCGCCTCCTGCCGGGGACCCTGGAGGGGCTCCGCCAGTTGACGGCGGCGCGCTACCGGCTGGCCGTGGTCACCAATCAGGCCGTCATCGGCCGGGGGCTGGCCTCCGCCGCGGAGGTGGAGGAGCTTAACGCCCGCATGGTATCAGCCCTGGCCGAAGGCGGCGTCCGTATCGACGCCGTACTCTACTGTCCCCACGCTCCCGAAGAAAGCTGCGCCTGTCGCAAGCCGCAACCCGGCCTGCTCATCGAGGCCGGCCGCTGCCTGGGTGTGTCCCCGGCCGATACCTGCGTCATCGGCGACTGGGTGGACGACATCGCGGCGGCCCGCGCTGCTGACTGCGCCATCCCCATCCTGGTGCTGACAGGCCGCGGCCGTCGCGCCCTGCCCCTGGCGCGGGCGGCCGGCCTGGGCCCGTTCATGGTCGCCCGCGACCTGCTGGCGGCGGCCCAGGCCATCGTCTCCTGGGGCGGCGACGATGTCGCGAAGACGCAGGCATCCACGGAAGCAATCGAGACTTCAGGGAGGTATGCGCCATGAAGGCGATCATCCTGGCCGCTGGCGAAGGAACCCGTCTGCGGCCTCTCACAGAACACTGCCCCAAGCCCATGCTGCCCGTAGGGGGTAGGCCGCTACTGGAGCATCTCCTGAAGCTGTTATGCAACCACGGCGTTAGGGAAGTGGCCATCAACCTCCACCACCGTCCGGAGGCGGTAACCAGCCACTTCGGCGATGGCTCCAGCCTGGGGATGAAGATCGCCTACTCCCATGAGAAGGAGCTCTTGGGGACGGCTGGCGCCCTGAGAAGGATGGCCTCCTTCCTGGACGACACCTTCCTTGTTCTCTGCGGCGACCTGCTTACGGACGTCGACTTCACCTCGCTGGTCGAGTTCCACCGCTGGCGCAGCGCTGTGGCCACCACGGCCCTCCACCGGGTGGAGGAGCCGGGTCGTGCCGGCCTGGTGGACGCCGCCTCCGACGGGCGCATCCTCCGCTTCGAGGAGAAGCCGCCCCGGAGCCGTCGCTTCACGAATCTGGCCTGTGCCGGCATCTACGTCTTCGAGCCCTCGGTCCTGGCTGAGATTCCGGAAGGGCGCCCCAGCGACCTGGGCCACGACCTGTTCCCCTCCCTGATCGACAAGGGCCTGCCGATCTACGGCCTGGAAGGAGTGGGCCATGTGCTGGATATTGGCTCGCCCGAGCGGTACGCCCTGGCCCAGGTCATGCTCCCCTACCTGGCCCTGAACGGGCACAACGGCCGCCGCAACGGCGGCGTCATTCCCTTCCCAGCTCGGCGGCGCGCCACCTCGACGGCGACGGTTCCGAAGCCCAGCCCTGAGCGGAACGGAGCCAGGGGCGCCATCAGCGATTTCCTGGCGGAGGCGCGTGCTGTCTTAGAGCGTGTCGATCCCTCGGACGTGGAGGCGGCCGTGTCCTTGCTGGTGGGGGCGCAACGGCGTGATGGAGCTGTCTTCGCTGTGGGCAACGGCGGCAGCGCTGCCACCGCCAGTCACCTGGCCAGCGACCTGGCGCGCAGCACGCAGCAGAACGGCGGGCCTCCCCTGCGCGCCTTCTCTCTGAGCGATAACGTGCCCCAGCTCACGGCCTGGGCCAACGACACCTGCTACGAAGAGTCCTTCGCTGCCCAGTTGCGGGCCTATGCCCGTCCCGGCGATGTCCTGGTGGCCGTCTCAGCCAGCGGCAACTCACCCAACATCCTCGCGGCCGCGAAGGAGGCCCGAAACATGGGCCTGGCCGTCATCGCCCTCACGGGGTCTGGCGGTGGCCGGCTCAAGGGCCTGGCTGACGCCACCCTGGTTATCGATAGCTATGAGTACGGACAGGTAGAAGGCGCTCATCTGGTGCTGGTGCACCTTCTGTCGAAGATCGTGGTCCGGGCGGCGGCGCAGCGGCCTCAAGAGGCGGAAGCGCCGGTTGCCCCGGCCAGTCATGCCCGTCCGGCCCGCCTGTCCGGCAGGCAGGCAGGCAGGCCCGCCGAAGTCCTGGGGGCCATGGAGGCGGCAGGGTAGACGATGCTCATTGCGCGGGCGCCGGTGCGCATCAGCTTTGCCGGCGGTGGCACCGACTTGGAGGCCTACTACGCCGAGCACGGCGGCATGGTTGTGAGCGCCACCATCGACAAGTACTTCTACGTCTTCCTCACCCCCAACCACGGAGGCAGCCTCCAGCTCACCTCCTCCGACTACCGGGCCTTCTACCGCCATGCCAACGGCGACCTTCTCCTCTGGGACGGCGATCTGCGTCTACCCAAGGCTATCCTCCATGAGTTCGGCATCGACGGAGGGTTGTCCATCTTCCTGGCCTCGGAGGTGCCGCCGGGAACCGGCCTGGGCAGCTCCAGCACGGTGGCTGTGGCCCTGGTCAAAGCCCTCAGCACCTACGCTGGCAGGCCCATGTCCCGCCAGGAGATAGCAGAGACGGCCTGCCGCATCGAGATCGACAAGCTGGGGGAGCCCATCGGGCGTCAGGACCAGTACGCCGCCGCCTTTGGCGGCATCAATGCCATCTACTTCGAGGCCGCTGGCACGGAGGCGGAGCGCCTGGAGATATCGGTCGCCGCGCGGCGGGCGCTGGAAGAGAGTCTGCTCCTCTTCTTCACCGGGTCCTCGCGCCATGCCTCGCAGATCCTGCGCCAGCAGAGAGAATCCATCTGCCGCCGTGAGCCCGCCGTCCTGGAGTCGCTCCACTTCATGAGGGCGGCGGCCTTGGAATGCCGATGGCGGCTGCTGGCCGCCGATATCGAGGGCCTGGGTGCCTTGCTCGACCGCTGCTGGAGCGAGAAGAAGCGTCTGGCCCGCGGTATCTCCAACCCCCAGATCGATCGCTGGTACGAGGTGGCCCGTCACTGTGGCGCTTTGGGGGGCAAGGTGACCGGCGCCGGCGGCGGCGGGTTCCTGCTCCTCGTCTGCCCGCCGGGGTGCCAGGCTGCCCTCACCGAGGCCCTGGAGCGGGAAGGGCTCTACCGGATGGACTTCCACCTTGAGGACGCCGGCGCCAAGGTGCTGACCAACACTTCCTCCTGGCTGCGGATGGAGGCCGCCGTTGCCTGACTTCAGCGACGCTGCGCGGAGTGACCGCCGGGGACGGGACGTGCTGGCCCCGGTCCTGATCGTTGTTGACGCAGGAGCTACTGCTCTGGCTCTGGCGCTCGCGTTCTACCTTCGCTACGGCAGCGGCCTTTGGCTGCGGCGCTCCCCCTTCAATCTCGAGGGCTTCCTAGTCTTCAGCGCCCTGGCCGTGCCGGCATATCTGGTCCTCCTCGCCCTCTACGACCTCTATGACCGCGACTACGCCCTGGCCGGGCGGGGCCAGTTCGGGCGCCTGGTAAGCGCCTGCACCCTGGGCCTTGTGGTGGTCGTGTTCCTCACCTTCCTGGTGGAGGAGCAGCTATCGCGGGGTGCCGTCCTTCTTACTTGGCTCTTCTCCATTGTCCTCCTGGGCAGCGGGCGCTGGGCCGTGGGCCGGACGGTCGCCTTCCTGCGAAGGCGAGGCCGAATGGTCACACGAGTGCTCATCGTGGGGGCAGACGCTCCGGCCCTGGCCCTGGCCCGTCGCATGGCTGGCAATGGCAACGGGGTGAAGGTGGTTGGCTATCTCCACGACTTCCGGCCTCCCGGGACCCCGCTTCTAGACGGCATAGTCGTCGTCGGCGACCCGACGCGCCTCGAGGAGTGCGTACGGCGCTATGCCGTGGATGAGGTGGTGGTGGCGCCGACGGCGGTGACCTGGGAGAGCCTCCAACGCGTGCTGCAGTTCGCCTCGCAACACCATTGGCCGCGGGTACGCCTGCTCCCCGGCCTCTACGATGCCCTCACCACGGGCGTCAAGGTCACCTACGAGTGCCGGGTGCCCATGATGGCCTTGGAGCCCCTGCGCATCCGCGGGCCCGAGGCGGTGGTCAAGGACCTTGTCGACCGCACCGTCGCCTTGTGCCTGATGCCCCTGGTCCTGGCCGTCATCGGCATCGCCTGGGTGGCCTCCCTGCTCGATCGCGCCGGTCCGCCCCTGGCAACAACGATGGTGTTGGGCCGCGGCGGTCGGCCCTTCGGCCTTCTCTCCCTGCAAAAGCCTTCTCAGGAGCAGGTGGGCGGGTCCTGGCGCCGGCGCATGGCCAGCAGCCGCCTGGGCAAACTGCCTGCTCTACTCAACGTCCTGGCGGGGCAGTTGAGCCTGGTGGGGCCGCGGGCGGTACCAGTGACACCCGAGTTGCGTGCGAGCGTTCCCCTCTCCTGGGTAAGGCCGGGCCTGACCGGGCCCTGGCGCTTCCCTGAGGAGGGCGGCGACGGCAGCGGCCTGCCGCCCGAGGTCGAATACGTGCAGGGCTACTCACTGTGGCGAGACCTGCGGCTCCTCTTGGGGTCCGCCAGGAGGGTGCTGTTGGGTCGGGCGCCGGTGCCGCTCATGGCCTGCCCGCGCATGGAGAGTGGGACGGCGCTGGCGCCGAAGCCGGGCGTAGGTTCCTCTACGGCGGGCTAGGAGGCATGCATGCCAGGGAGGGCGCTATTCCCGAGGATACAGGCACGCATGGGTGCAAGGCTTTGCAAGCGGAGCCTTTGGGCGTCATGCCCTCCGCCGGGAGCCGCCGAATGATGAGGCAGACGGCGGCGGGAGCCCTTGCTGTACCGCCTCGCGACAGGCTGGCGGCCTGGGAGGGCTGGCGGGCGCCGTCCAGCGCCGCAGGGCGGGCGGCCCTGACGGCGGCAGCGGCGGTGGCGGTCGGCCTGGCCGTGGGGGCGGCCGGCGTCGATGGGGTGGCCTTCCTCGTCGTTGCGCTGGGCGGCCTCGCGGTGGTCGTTCTCTCTTTGAGCCGCATCGACGTGCCTCTGGCTCTCTTGGGTTTGGGCATAGGGCTGCCCTCCGTCCGCCTCCAGGTTGGGGGCATCGTCGTCGGCCTCACTGAAGCCGCCGTGATGGCGGCCCTGGTGGCCTACGTCGCGCGCCAGATGTTGAGAAAAGAGCCGTTGATCTACCCTCAACGGCTGCACTGGCCGGTGCTCGCAGTCGGCCTCGTCTATCTGGTGGCGTTCCTGCGTCAGCCGGACTGGGTCCTGACCTCTAACGAGTTCAGCGCCATCAAGGTGTCTTACCGATTGGCACTGGGCATTGCCGTCTACTTCGTGGTAGCGGGCGCCGTCGGGAGGCGAGACGTGCCGGCTATGGTCGGCGGCTTGCTCGTGGGAGTGGCGATCAACGTTGTCTACGGCTTCCAGCAGTGGCTGGCCGGCGACACCACGGTAGGGGGCCTGCGAGAGGGCGTGGGAGCCCTGATGGACGTGCACTACGGGCCGTATCTGGGCTTCGGGCTCGTGACTTGCGGGGCGGCGCTTCTGGCTGCACGCACCCGACCACTGAGGCTGACTCTAGCCGCTCTTCTGGTGGCCGTCGCCGTGCAGATGATCCTGGCCAACAGCCTGACCGCGGTGATGAGCCTGGTGGTTCTGGGCTCGGCGTTGCTGGCTGCTTTCGTCTCTGCCGCCAGGGGACGTGGCGCGCCGTTGCTGGCTCTAGGCGTGCTGGGCCTTGGCGTCGGCGGTCTGTGGCTCGCGGCCTACGGCGGGCCGGTGCGCGACGCCCTGGCGGGAAGCCCCGTTCTGGGGAGGGCCACAGGCGCGTTCTCGGGCGAAGACCTGTCGGTGCGATCTCGCGCTTTTCACTGGAACTTGGCCCGAGGGCTCATTGCTGAGCACCCCTGGGGCATGGGCCTCGACGGCTACCGCCGCTATTACCTGGACAACTTCAGCTACGCCGTACCCACCACGGACGCCGTCCTCATCCAGGGCGAACGAGGTGTCTCCGCCCACAACATGTTTCTCGACGTGGGCCTGGCGACGGGCTGGCTTGGGATAGGCGCCCTGGCGTGGCTCCTGATCGCTGCCTGGGGGGCGAGCCTGAGACGGCTAAGAGAAGCATGGTCGGGCGAGGACCGGGCGCTGGTGTGGGGCCTGTTCTTGGTGATAGCCCAGTTCACGCTGATGGGCCTGGTCTTCGGCAACAGCCTGCAACTGGGGTATTCCAGCTTCATATTCTTCGCGACTTTGGGCCTGCTCGCCGCAGGAGAAAGAGTTGCCCCCTGCCTGGCGGGTGGAGATGCCGAAGGGTAAAGGCAGGATGGCCAGCACACGTCTTCAGGTGAGGGTTGAAAGCCCGCTTGACGGCGAGACCCCCCTTCGAACCGGGGTCGAGCTAGGCGACGGCATCGACCTCCGCCAGGTCGTGGACGCCGTGGGCTCCGTCGTGACGGAGGAGGAGCGGGCCTACTACTTTCGCTACCACTACTACCGCTTCCTGGAGACGCTGAAGTTGGCACCCCCGCGTCCAGGGGCGCGCCTCCTGGATGTGGGCGTGGTGCCCGGCCACCTGGCCCTCTGCTACCGGGAGCTGGGTGCGGAGGTGGTGGGACTGAACATCACCCTCAACCCTGACTGGCCTCCTGGGGTCATGGATCGCCTGAGACGCGCCGGCGTGACGGTCGTGGAGGCGGACGTGACGCTGGACCCGCTGCTCTTCCCCGACTCCTCCTTTGACCTCGTCCTGTTCACGGAGGTCCTGGAGCACTTCGAGCGGCATCCGGAGCCGGCACTGCGCGAGTGCCGGCGGGTGCTGCGGCCGGGGGGATGCCTGGTCTTGACTACCCCGAATAGCGCCGAACTGGGCCTGCGCGTACGTGCTGCTCTCGGCAGGGGGTGCTACCCGCCGCTGGACGTCTTCTACGGCGAGGCCCCCGAGTGGCGGCACCACCGCGAGTACACGATGAGCGAGGTCCGGACGCTGCTGACTCAGGCCGGTTTCCAGGTGCTGCGCGCCCGCGTCGCCCCGACCTGGGAGCACGCCGAGCTGCGCGCGCGTCTGGACCCGTCCTTCAAGATCAGGTCGAAGCACGGATGCCTGGCTGAGCGCGGCCTGGTCCGCATCCTGCTGAAGCTCGCCTTGAAGAAGCTCCGACCTTCTTGGTCTTCCAATCTGCTGGTCCTGGCGAGGCGGCCCATAGAGGCGTGCCCCTGCGGTACCGGCCCGCGCGGCGAAGGGGAGGGCCCGTGAGCGCTGCCCCGGCGGAACAACCATCGCCCCAGAGCCTTGGTCGGCGCAGCCTGACGACCGCTGCCGTCGTCGCTACTGCCACCACTTTGGGGACCGTCGCCGGCTTCGGGCGAGAAGCGGCCATCGCTGGTCGCTTCGGTGCCGGGAGCGAGACAGACGCCTATCTCACCGCGATCTTCCTCCCCATGATCCTCCTCCAGCTCCTGACCACGGGCCCTTTGACGGCTCTGCTGGTTCCTTCCGTGAGCGGACTCCTGGAGCTGGGCGATGACAGGGGCGCCTGGAGAGTGGTGGGAACGGTCGCCGTCATCTCTGTGGCGTTTCTGGCTGTGGCCTCCCTGGCGGCCGCCCTGGCCGCTCCTCTCATCGTGGCGCTGCTGGCGCCGGGGTTCGACCCGGACGTGCGCGGCCTGGCCACGAGCCTGACACGGGCCCTGGCCCCCCTCTTCTTGTTCGTGGGCGCGGCCTCTGTCCTTGTGAGCCTCCTGAACGCCTTCCAGCGGTTCACGGCGGCCGCCCTTACCTCTCTCGCCTTCAACCTAGTGGTCATCGCCGGGGCCTTGTCGGCGGGAGCTATCTTCGGCATTTGGGGGCTGGCGACGGGCACCCTGCTGGCGGGGGTGGTGCAGCTAGCGGTGGTGCTGTTCGACGCACGCCGCCTTCCAGGCAAACGGTATCTCCGTGTAGACCTGCGCTCGCCGCAAGTGCGGCGCATCGCCCGGAGCCTGGTGCCGGTGGTGTTGCTGGCGGTGGTCAGCCAGGCCTACTTCGCCCTTGAGCGGGTCATAGCCTCTCACTTGGAGCCGGGAAGCGTTACGACTCTGAACTATGCCCTGCGGCTGGCGATGTTCCCCCTGGGCTTCTCGACAGCCCTGACAGTTGTCAGCTTTCCGCTCATGTCCCGGCAGGTCGCCAGGAGGGACCAGGCCCGCTTCTTGGAGACCTTGTCGTCCAACTCGCGCCTCATCTTCTTCGTGACGGTGCCCCTGTCGGTGCTCCTGGCCTCCACTGCTGGGCCCGTGGTAAGGGTGCTCCTGGGTCGGGGTGCCTTTGGGGTAGAGGACGCCGCCGTGACGGCGGCGGCGCTGCGCTTCTACTCCCTGGGGCTGGTGGCCCACGCTCTGACCTGGCAGTTCACCCGTGCCCTCTACGCCCTGGGCGACTTCCGCTCGCCGCTGGTGATCCATCTGGTACTCATCCCCGCCTCGCTGCCTGTGAACATTGCCCTGAGCCGCGCCTTCGGGCAGGCGGGGCTGGCGGCCGGGCTGTCCATCATAACGGCCGCCATCATGGTCACGCTGGTGCTGGCCCTGCGGTGGCGCACGCCCGGCTTCGATTTGTGGCCTCTGGCCGTGAGCGCCGGCCGGATGTGCGCGGCGGGCGGGGTGATGTGCCTGGTTCTCTTGGCGGCCGGTCCCTTCGCCGACGGATGGAGTAACCCTGGGCTTGTCCGTGACGGCGCCTACCTGACGCTCGGTGGAGGCCTCGGCCTGCTGGCCTACCTCGCGGCGGCGTCCGCCCTGCGCCTGCCCGAACTCGCCTCGATCATCGACGCCCTACCGGCCCGGCTGCGTCGTGTCTCTCGCGGAGCACCTGTCCCGGCTCTGGCGACGAGCACGCAGGCGGAGGAGCAGTAGGAGGCGGCATGCGCATCGGGATGGTGCTCTCTGGTCTGACAGGGAAGGCACGACGAGCCGGCGTGGCGCGCTACGCTCACTGCCTTCTCTCGGCCCTGGCCCAGGTAGACGACCGGAACTCGTACGCTCTCTTCCTTCACCCCCACAATGCCCGCGACTTCGCCCACCTTCCGGCACGGTGGCGGCGCGTCGTGCTGCCGCTGCCCCGACCGGAGGCACGCTACTTGGAGCAGATCGTCCTGCCGCCGCTTCTCTACGGATCGCGCCTGGACGTGGTCCACTATCCCGTCCTGGCCCCCGCTCTGGCCTACGGCGGCCCCTCGGTGGTGACCGTACACGACCTGACGAATCAGCTCTTCCCGAGGCGGGCCGACCTTCGATCGTGGATCTACTACCGGCACGTCTTGCGTATGGGCGCCAGCCGAGCCAGCAGCGTCATCGCCGTCAGCCGCAACACCAGGGATGACATCATCCGTCTCTGGGGGCTTGCCCACGAGCGGGTCGAGGTGATCTACGAGGCTGCCTCGCCGGCGTTCGACGGTCAACCGGCGAAACCCAGCCGCGCCGAAGAGCGCTACTTCCTCGCTGTGGGGACAGTGGAGCCCAACAAGAACTTCGCCCGTCTCCTGGAGGCCTACGCGGCGGCGCGCAGCCGCCTTCCAGACGATACCGCCCTGGTGGTGGTCGGGCAGCCCGGCTGGCAGTACGACGGCCTTCTCCGCTCGACACGGGAGCTGGGCCTCAACGGTTCGGTGCGGTTCATCGGCCACGTTCCCGATGTAGAACTGGCCGACCTCTACTCAGGAGCGCTGGCCTTTGTCTATCCCTCCCTCTACGAGGGCTTCGGGCTGCCGCCGCTGGAGGCCATGGCCTGCGGCGCACCGGTGATAGCCTCTCACGCCTCGTCCCTGCCGGAGGTGGTCGGCGAGGCCGGGTTGATGGTGGACCCTCTGGACGTTGAGGACATTGCGGCGGCCATGGTCCGTGTGGCGTCCGATCCGGCGCTAAGGGAAGCGATGCGAAGTGCCGGCCGAGCCAGGGCGCGTCGGTTCTCCTGGGAGGAGTGCGCCCGGCGAACCCTGGCCGTGCTGGAGGCAGCGGCGAACGGGGCTTCGCTCCCGCGCGCCCCCGAGAGCGGAAGGAGAGCGGCATGAGAGTCCTCTTTGTGACCCAACTCTTGCCCTACCCGCTGGATAGCGGAGGCAAGATCCGCAACTACTACCTGCTGCGCCACCTCTCCCGGCGGCACCGGGTCACTCTGGTCTCCTTCGTCCGCACGAGTGAGGAGGCAGCTCTGGCTGAAGAGCTGCGGCCCTTCTGCGAAGCCGTCCACACGGTACCGTTGCGCCGGAGTCGTCTTCGGGACCTCTGGCACCTGGTGCGCAGTTTCGCCTGCCGCCAGCCGTTCCTGGTGGCCCGCGACGCATCGCCAGCCATGGCCCGGCTGCTGCAACGCCTCCACCGGGAGCGCCCCTTCGACGTGGTGCACGTCTCACCGGTGACCATGACTCCCTATGCCTTGGCCGTCTCCGGTCTTCGACGCATCGTCGACTGTGACAACGTGATGGCCAGCCTCATGGTTCGCATGGCCCAGGCGCTGCCCTGGTGGCTGAGGCCCGTCGCCCGACTGGAAGCGCAGCGCCTATCCCGCTACGAGCCCGAGATCGTGCGCAACGCCGACCGCGCCCTAGTCGTGTCGGAGTTCGATCGTCGTTCCCTGGAGGGCCTGGGGGCGCCGCAAGGGCGGTTGTCAGTGGTGCCCATCGGCGTTGATACCCGGCTCCCGCCAATTCGCCGGCAAACCGATGCGCCTCCCGCCATTCTCCACCTGGGCGGCCTCAATTATCTGCCGAACCTAGAAGGGCTGCGCTGGTTCTTACAGCACGTCTTCCCCCGCGTTGTCGAGCGGCTCCCTGATTGCAGGCTCTACGTGGTGGGTGCTGACCCGCCGTCCGACCTGCGGGACCAGGCTCGCAGCGATCCACGCATAGTGGTGGTAGGCCATGCGCCCCATTTGGAGCCCTACCTTGAAAGGGCCTCCCTCCTGGCGGTGCCTCTGCGCTCGGGTAGCGGCATGCGGGTCAAGATCCTGGAGGCCTTCGCCCGGGGCCTGCCGGTAGTGACGACGACGCTGGGCTACGAGGGCATCGAGGCCACCCCGGGCGAGCACCTGCTGGTCGCCGATGACCCGGCCGGTTTCGCTGAGGCCGTGGTGCGGCTTGCCACGGACGAGCTCTTTGCCCGCCGTCTCACCCGCAACGCCCGCCCCCTGGTGAAGGCCAAGTACGACTGGCGTCGCGTGGGCGAAGCTCTGGACGCCGCCTACAAGGGCCTGTCGCATGGGTGCGTTGTAGACCTGCGCCTCGCAGCGCAAGCGGGGCTGGTGTCGTGAAACGAGAGATGCGTATCCTCTTTGTCACGCCCCACGTACCCTCGCTGTTGAGGGATCGGCCGCGGCAGTTCCTGCGGCACCTGGCGGCTCGCGATCACCAGGTAACTCTGGTAGTGCTGACGCGCCCCGGCGAGAGGCGCGACGCCTTGAGTGAGGTGCGGCAGTGGTGTCGAGACGTCACCGTGGTGCCGGTCTCGTGGGTGGGGGCGGCCCGTAGCTGCCTGCTGTCGCTGCCTGGCCCGATACCTCTGAACGTGGCCTTCTTCGCGTCGAAGGAGACGCGCCGGACGTTGAGGCGCCTGGAAACGTCGTCCTACGATGTCGCTCACCTGGAGCACCTGCGCACGGCCCAGTACGCTCCTATCCTGGCTGGCCTGCCCCGCCTGTATGACTCCGTGGACTGCATGACCCTTCTCTGGTCGCGGACCCTGGGCGCCGGCCAATGGCGCGGACGCGCCCTGGCGGCCTGGGAGCTCTGGAAGACGCGCCGCTATGAACGCCAGGCCCTGGGCTGGATGGACGGTGCCGTCGCTACCACCGAGGCCGACTGCGCCGCCCTCCGCGGCCTCGCCCCGGTGCTCCCCATCCGTGTTGTGCCCAACGGCGTCGACAGCGACTACTTCCGACTGGGGCCGGACCTCTCGGATGGGCGGACCCTGGTCTTCTTGGGCAACCTGCGCTACCACGCCAACGTCGCCTCCGTGCTCGACTTCGTGCGCCGGATGATGCCGCTGGTCTGGGAGCGGCACCCTCGGTCCCGGCTGCTCATCGTGGGGGCGGACCCGCCGGCCGAGGTGCAGCGTCTCGACCGGGATGTCCGCATCATCGTGACCGGCTACGTGAAGGACGTGCGCCCTTACTTGTTGCGGGCGACGGTGGCTGTCAGTCCGGTGCTTTACGGCGCCGGCGTCCAAACCAAGGTGCTGGAGTGTATGGCCGCTGGCCTGCCTGTGGTGGCATCGGCCCAGGCCTGCTCTGGGCTGGGGGCGCGACCGGGTCAACACCTGCTGTCCGCCACTGACCCGGTCGAGTGGGCAGAGGCCATCTCTGGCCTCCTGGAGTTTGCTGGCCTGAGGCGTCGCCTGGGCGTCGCCGGCCGCGACTACGTGGTGCGTCATCACTCCTGGCAGGAGAGCGTATCGAGACTGGAAGAGGCCTATGAAGAAGTCATCAGGCGTCGGGAGCAGCTTGTCGCTTCCGGCGGGCTCGAGCGCGTCGCCTGAGGGCGCTGCCGCTTCGCCGGTGGCCGTAGCCCTCATCGGCGTCGGCTATTGGGGGCCCAAGCTGGCCCGCACGCTGGCCGCCCTGCCCGAGTGCGGCCCGCTCACCTGCTGCGACACTGACCCTCAGCGCCTGGAGCCTCTGGCGGCCGAGCTGCCCCAGGCGGCCCTGGCTACCAGTGCCGACGCCGTGCTGGCGGACCCGTCTGTGGAGGCTGTCGTCATCGCCACGCCGGCCGCCAGCCACTTCGACATGGCTCAGAAAGCCCTGATGGCCGGCAAGCATGTCCTGGTGGAGAAGCCTCTAGCCACCGACAGCCTCGGCGCCGCCCGGTTGGTACTGCTGGCCGAGGCGCGGGGCCTGGTCCTGGCCTCCGGCCATGTCTACCTCTACCATCCGGCCGTCGAGGCTCTGGCCCGTCTGCTGGCTCAGGGCGTCCTGGGCGAGGTGCGATACCTCTCAGGGCTGCGGGCCAGTCTCGGTCCGCGTGCCCGCGAGGACGTGGACGTCGTCTGGGACTACCTCATCCATGACGTCTACGTCCTCCAGTACCTCCTCGGCAGGCCGCCGACCGCTGTCCGCGCCACCGGCCGCGCCTACCTGCGGCCCGGCCTGGCCGATGTCGTCTTCGCTGAGCTGCGCTACGGCCCCAACATGATCGCCCACTGCCAGGCGAGCTGGTACTACCCGGAGAAAGCGCGGCGGTTGGTGGTCGTAGGGTCGCGGCGCATGGCCGTCCTCGACGAGGCCGCCGAGCACCCGCTCCTGGTCTACGACCGGGGCTACGCGCCCCTTGAGGGCACGGACGAGCATGGCAACCGCGGCCTGCGCCTCTACGACGGCGCCGCGGCGGCGCCCCGGCTGGAGAAGGGCCAGCCCCTGGAGCGGGAGTGCCGCGACTTCCTCCGCGCCGTCCGCGGCAGCGGCCGGACGCGCTCGGATGGCCGCTCCGCGCTGGCCGTCATCCGCGTCCTCGAAGCGCTGGAGGCCTCTTTGGCCGTCGACGGCTCCCTTGTGCGCTTGCCTATCGAACAGGCGGGCCGTAGCAACGGTTGGGCACCTTCGGAGGAGAAGCAGGAGACAGCAGCATGAGCGAAAGGATACCCCTTCTGGACCTGCGCGCTGAGTACGATCCCCTGAAAGAGCGCATCCTGGCTATCATCGCCGGGGTGCTGGATGGCATGCAGCTCTACCAGGGCCGCTACGTAAAGGAGCTGGAGGAACGCTTCGCCGCCTACTGCGGGACGCGCCACGCCGTGGGCGTGGGCTCAGGCACCGAGGCCCTGATGCTCGCCCTCTGGGCGAGCGGCGTTGGGCCTGGCGATGAGGTCATCGTGCCTTCCCTAACCTTTATCGCCACGCCGGCCGCCGTCGCCTTCCTGGGCGCCCGCCCCGTCTTCGTCGACGTGGACCCGGAGACATGCACCATGGACACGCGCCAGGCCGAGGCGGCTGTCACGCCGCGAACGAAGGCCGTCGTGCCGGTGCACCTCTACGGCCAGACGGCGGACATGGAGCCCATCGTCGCCCTGGCGCGTCGCCGGGGCCTGCGCGTCATCGAGGACGCCTGCCAGGCCGTGGGGGCTGAGTACGGCGGCCGGCGGGCCGGCTCCCTGGGCGATGCCGCCGCCTTCAGCTTCGTCTTCACCAAGAACCTCAAGGCCTACGGCGACGCCGGCATGGTCACCACCGGCGACGAGGCCCTGGCTCGACGCATCGCCATGCTGCGGGATCACGGCCGCGCCGATAAGTACACACACCCCGTCCTGGGCCTGAACTGCCGCCTGGACGAGATCCAGGCTGCCATCGTCTGCCTGAAGATGGACTGCGTCGAGGGCTGGACGGAGGGCCGGCGCCGCAACGCCGCCTTCTACAACCGGGCCCTGGCCGGGAGCGGCCTCGTCCTTCCCCACGAAAGGCATGGCGGTCGACACGTCTATCACCAGTACGTCGTGCGCAGCCCTCGACGTGACGCCCTGGCCCGTCACCTGTCGGAGCGCGGCATCGCCACGGGCGTGCACTATCCGCTGCCCTGTCACCTTCAGGAGTGGTGCCTGCCCTACGGAGGCGGCCCCGGCTCCTTGCCGGTGAGCGAGGCCCTCAGCCGCGAGGTGCTGTCGCTGCCGGTGTACCCGGAGCTAACGGCGGAGCAGCGGGAGAGGGTGGCCTCGGCGGTCATGGAGTTTTGCGCCTGTGAAGGCCTGCCCGCCGGACAGGCGTACGCCGCTATAGCAGCGAAGGGAGGTTCTTAATGGAGCTGAGGGACGCGCGCGTCGTCGTGACCGGAGGGGCCGGCGCTATCGGCTCCCACGTGGTCGACCTGCTGGTGGCGGAGGGTGCTCACGTAGTTGCCTTCGATTGCTTCTCCATGGGGGTGGCGCTGGACAACCTGACCGATGCCCTGGCCACGGGCCGAGTGGAGGTGGCCCGCGGCGACCTGCGGGACGCGGCAGCGGTGGAGGGGGCCTGTCGGGGCGCCGACCTCGTCTTTCACCTGGCGGCGGCCCGCATCGACCAGTGCCGCGCCCGCCCCGAGCTCGCCCTAGGAGTTAACATAACGGGTACATTCAACGTCCTCCAGGCCGCCCTGACTGCGGGAGTGCGAAAGGTCGTTTACGCCTCGGCGGGGGCCGCCTACGGGGAGCCGCGCTACGTGCCCGTGGACGAGGAGCACCCGCTGGAGCCCCGCGGCCTCTACGCGGCCAGCAAAGCGGCGGGCGAGCACCTGGGCGTCGGCTTCTACGCCGAGCATGGCCTTCCATTCATGGCTCTGCGCTTCTTCAACATCTACGGCCCGCGGCATGACCACCGCGGCAACCGTTCCCAGATCATACCTAGCTGGCTCGCCTGCCTGGAGGAAGGCGTGCCGCCCCGCATCTTCGGCGACGGCTCCCAGACCATGGACTTCGTCTACATCACCGACGCGGCCCGCGCCATGCTCCTGGCCGCCCGCAGCGAGCGCTCCTTCGGCGCCTACAACGTCTGCCGGGGCGTCGAGACGTCCGCCGCGCACCTGGCCGAGGTCATGATCTGCCTGATGGGATTGGAGTTGAAGCCTATCTTCGAACAGGGGAACGGCGCAGGCGTGCGCCGCCGCTGCGGCTCGCCGGCTCGCGCCGAGGCGGAGCTGGGCTTTCGGGCCGCCGTGGAGCTGGAGGAGGGCCTGCGGGCCACCATTGCCTGGAGGAGGAAGCTATGTCACGTGGTATGACCGTCCTGATCACCGGCGCGACAGGCTTCCTGGGCTCTCACCTGGTGCAGCGCCTCCACGGGCGCCATCACCTGGTCTGCCTGGCCCGCCCGGACGGGCCCGGACGGGCCCCCGTCTGGGGGCGCCCGTCCGGGCGCGACCCGCAGTCGGTGGCCCGGCGTGCTGGCCTGCCTGCCGGATCGACAGGCGTGGAGGCCATCGCTGGCGACCTCCGTGACCCCGGCTTCGCATCCGCCCTGCCGGAGCGGCTCGATGCCGTGGTGCACCTGGCGGTGGCGCCGCCCTCGTCGGGGGCGCCACCCCTGGAGATGGCGCAGGTGAACACCCTAAGCACCCTGCTCTTGCTGGAGCACGCCGTGCGCTGTGGCGCCCGGCGCTTCGTTTACGGCTCCACCGGGAGCGTCTACGGCGGCGGGCCTGACCCCTTCTCCGAGGAGACGCCGCCCCGTCCCGGCGACGTCTTCGCGGTCAGCAAGCTGGCGGGGGAGCTGATGGTGGGCGCCTACCGCGAGCGCCTTTCGACGGCGGTGCTCCGGTTCTTCTACCTTTACGGCCCCGGGCAGCCCGCTCACCTGCTGGTGCCCCGCCTCTACGGGCGCATCAAGGGAGGCGAACCGGTGACTTTGGGCCGGGGCGGCGGTCCAGCGCTCTCGTTCACCTACATCGATGATGCCGTGGAGGCGGTGGTGGGCGCCCTGGAGAGCGACGACCAGCTCACGTTGAACGTGGCGTACTGCCGGCCCCACACCATCCTTGACCTGACGGAGGGCCTCGGGTGCCTGGCCGGGCGCCGGCCAGTCTTTGCGGCCAGCGATGGGGAGGCGCAGAACCTCATGGCCGACGTGAGCCGGCTGGAGGAGACGCTGGGCTTGTGTGCCCTCGTCGACCTGGAGAAGGGGCTGGAGCGAGCCTTCGCGGCCGAGCAGAAGCTTTCAGGGGGGCGCGCGTGGCGGAGCGACAGGCGGGCGGCTTAGCCGCCGTCGGGGAACACGCCTGCCCCTTGGGGACGGCGGGCCGCGGGCCTTTCTCGGCGGCCGCTAAGAGGGTCCTCGACCTTGCGGTCGCTGCCCTCGCTCTTACCGTGCTGGCGCCGCTCTTCGTCCTCCTGGCCGCCCTCGTCCTGATCGACTCGGGGTCTCCCGTCTTCCACCGGCGGCGCGTGCTGGGCCGGGGCGGCGTCCCTTTCGACGCCTGGAAGTTCCGGACTATGCGGCCTGCTGGCTGGCCGGTGGGGTGGCAACCCATCGAGAGGCCGGCGACCTCCGTCGGCGGCCTGCCGTCGGGCACCCTCACCTTCCCGGACGACCCGCGCATCACCAGAGTGGGGCGCTGGCTACGGCGCCTCAGCCTCGATGAGCTGCCCCAGCTCTTCAACGTCCTCCGCGGTGAGATGAGCCTGGTAGGCCCCCGCATGCTCGCCCCCGACGAGCACGCCGCCCTCACCGCCTTCCCCCAGTGGCAGCGGTCGGTGCTGGCCGTGAAGCCTGGGATGACCGGCCTCTGGCAGGTCTCCGGGCGGCGCGCCCTGCCCTACGAGGAGCGGGTGCGGCTCGACTTGGAGTACGTGCGCGGCGCCACCCTCTGGATGGACCTCCTTGTCCTCTTCCGAACTGTCCCGGCCGTGGTCGGCGGCCGGGGGGCGTTCTAGGGGGGATTCTTCTTTAGGCCGCCGCTCCGTCGAAGACCAGGTCTCCCCAGCGGCGGCCCAGCAGCCGTAGCGCGTCGTTGTAGGCCCCGAAGGGCTCATGGGCCAGGTAAGGCCAGCGGTAACGGCTGTCGCGGCAGACGGAGAGCGCAAAGAGGGGCGCTGCCGCCGACCTGGGCAGGTCCAGTCGGTCCAAGAGCCGGCGGGTAGCCTCCATCGCCAGCTCACCGAACCAGTGGCGGGAGAAGAAGATCGCCTCTAGAGTGGGTGCCGCCAATGCGAGCTGTTGAACGGACTCGACACCGCCCATCTGGAGGGCGCTGAGGGTCAGGAAGTAGAACCAATCGCTGGTGACGCTGCCGGGCTTCATCTCGCCCCAGTCCAGAACGCCGATGGAGCCATCTCGCCAGAGAATATGCTCTGGCTTCAGGTCGCCGTGCCTGAGGCCCCGCACCTCCGGCGCCTTCCTAGCCGTAGTGAGGCCGTCATCCGGTTGGTGGGGCAGAGGTTCCTGGGTCAGGGGTTCCGCCTCGTCAACGGCTGCGAGGAGATCGGCCAGTTGCTTGTGGCCGTTGCCCCGAATGGTGGCCTGGCCCGTGGCGGCGACGTGGAACGCAGCCAGCCAGTCAGACACGCGGCTCAGCACCTGCGGGGCGCTGCCCTGCCGCCGTGGGTAGGAGAGGGCGCTGGCCAGGCTGCGGCCCGGGACGTAGGAGTAGACGGCCCTCACCAGGCGGGCGCGCTCCTCGAGGGCCAGGGGGGACGGTATCGAGCTCAGCAGGGCCAGGTCGGTGAGGTGGTCGTGCAGGAGTGTCAGATTCTCGAACTCGCGGCGCAGCCTTCTCGCCTGCTCTTCGCCAATAGCGATCTTGATAGCGCAGGCGGGCTGGTTACCGCCGGCAGGAAGGGGCAGCAGCGTGTAGCAGTCGCGGTACTTCCGGCCGACCGCCAGAAACTCCAGACCGGCTGGCGGGCTCTCGCCGAACCAGTCCTGCCAGCGTGAGAGCAGCTCTTCTTCCAGCGATCCGCTCATGTCTCTGCCTTCCTGGCGATGATGGCGAACGCCGGGCTAAGCAGCTCGTGGAGGCGCAGCCGGGCGCCCAGGGAAGCCAGCAGGAAGAGGGGTGCCGGCACCTTCGGATGGCTGCGAAGGTGATTGTCCAGTACGTACTGGAACGAGGCGTCTCCGGTGGGGATGAGGAAGCGCGGATGCCGGTAGTCAGGCAGTGCCAGGTGGAAGCGGGACGCCTGGAAGCCGGCGCGCCGCAGGAGGCGCTTGTACCCGCCGGCGCTGTAGGTGTAGGTGCGGTAAGGGCCCCGGCCGGCGAGGCGGGAGACGAGGTCTGCCGCCCAGCGCGGCAGCACCGTCGTGAAGCGGAGGCCGTCCGTGTGCTCGTCTCGCTTGCCGAGGAAGTACTTGAACCCGAGCCGGTTCTCGATTGCCAGGTAGAGGTGCCCTCCCGGCTTGAGTATCCGCTGCACCTGTCGCAGGGCGGCCTCCTGAGCGGCCTGGGGGCTGGCAAAGGCCTGCGAACGTCCCACCCACTCCAGCACACCGTTCATGACCACAAGGTCGAAGTGGGAATCGGGGAACGGTGGCGCCAGGATGTCGCCGAGCACGGGCGTGACGTTGGCAAGGCCGGCCTCGCGGGCACGAAGGCGCACGACCTCCAGGTTCTGGAGGCAGAGGTCCATGGCCGCCACGGCCCGCGAGGCGTGGGCAGCGACCAGCGTCAGCGCTCCCCAGCCGGCGCCGCAGTCCAGGACGACGGAATCGGCGGTTAGCGGGCAGAGGAAGAGGCCGCAGGCCCGGTTGGGATCGGTAGCGTACTCGTAGGTGGCCAACCGGTCCCGCCGGTCGGCCACCGACTCCAGCACCTGAAGGAGAGCCTCTCGGAAGCCCATCTCCGGCGCCCGCGCCAGCAGCGCGGCAGTCTGATCCTGAGAGAGCTTGCTCCAGAAGGCCGGCTGTCCGAAGAGTGGGATGCCGTCGAGGACAGGCCAGTCGCGGTTACAGCTCGGGCAGCGAAAAGCCGATGCCTCTTCCTTGAGCGGGCGAGTGCATGAGGGGCAGGCCAGGGCAATCGCCTGCCCGGTCAGCGCGGCAGGGGTAGGAGCAGGTTCCATCCCGCACTCCGAGAGGTAGAGCCGGTTCCTCCGGCGGAAGGAAACGGACGGCACGAGCCGCCAGGCGGCCCGTCATCGCGCGCCCCGCGGATTATCGGCGAGAAGAGGTAGGACTTTAGGGGAAGGGGCCCGGCCGAGGTTGTGGAGCGAACGCCCCTTCCTGGGCTGTAAACGAGGGCGACTCGGCCCCTGGAGCGGCGAGCAAGAGGTGACTTTTGACACGTCTGTGAGGGGGCCAATGGCACTTTCCGCCCTACAGCGGCGACCAACATAATCGCGCCATCAATTAGCCATTGCCGAAATGACTCCCAGCAGGGTGTCCTGCTGTTTTGTGTGCCTCTGTCGGTTTGCCCCGGTAGCGGCTAGGAGGCCCAGCGATGGCAGATCCCTTCTCCAGAGGTCGGAAGGCGAACAACCCCCACAAGGGTGCTGAGCCGGTCCCTGAGCACCCTCACCGCGGCTGGGAGGACCTCTACCGAGAGAAGTGGCGCTGGAACAAAGTGACCTGGGGCAGCCACTGCGTGGACTGCTACCCCAGCAATTGCTCCTACCGGGTCTACAGCAAGGACGGCGTCGTCCTGCGCGAGGAGCAGGCGGGCGTCTACCCCACCATTGAGGAAGGCGTCCCCGACATGAACCCCATGGGCTGTCAGAAGGGCGCCTCCTGGAGCCAGCTCCTCTACGGTCAGGACCGCGTCCTCCACCCCCTGAAGAGGGCCGGCGAACGCGGCGAGGCCAAGTGGACCCGCATCTCCTGGGACGATGCCCTAACCGAGATCGCCGACGCCATGATCGACGCCATCCAGGAGGTGGGGCCGGAGTCCCTGATCCGCATCGGGGAGCCGTCCGAGGGAGGCCCTCAGTCCCTGATCCTGGCCGGCGCCGCCATCATGCGCCTGGGCGGCATCACCACCGACGTCCAGTCCGAGATCAACGACTTCAGCCCCGGCATCTATGTCACCTTTGGCAAGTTCGACCCCGCCCCCAGTGTGGACGACTGGTTCCACACGGACCTGATGCTCATCTGGCACATCAACCCCGTCTATACCTCTATCCCCTGGTATCACTTCATCGCCGAGGGCCGCTACCGGGGAGCCGAGGTGGTGACCATCGCGCCGGACTACAGCCCTTCCGCCATCCACGCCGACCACCACATCGCCGTCAAGCCCGGCACCGATGCCGCCTTGGCCCTCTCCATCTGCCAGGTCCTGGTCGAGGAGGGCATCTACCACGCCGACTTCGTCAAGGACCAGACGGACCTGCCCCTGCTGGTGCGCCTGGACAACCGGCGCTTCCTCAGGGGCAGCGACGTGGACGGCGGGCGCGACGACCAGTTCTACTTCTGCGACAGCAAGAGCAGGAAGGTGGTGGAGGCCTCGCGGGCCACGCTGGCCCTGGGAGACGTGGATCCTGCCCTGGAGGGCCGCTTCAAGGCCCGCCTGGCGGATGGCTCCGAGGTGGAGGTGACCCCCGTCTTCGAGCTCCTGAAGCAGCGCCTGCAGGACTACCTCCCGGAGAAGGCCACCGAGGTCTGCGGTGTCCACCCGGATTTCATCCGCATGCTGGCCCGCAAGGCCTCGCAGAAGCGCACCCGCGTCCTCATGGGATGGAACGCCGGCAAGTACTACCATGGCGACCTCATGGAGCGGTCCATGATGCTGGTCCTGGCCCTCACCGGCAACTGGGGCAAGAAAGGGACCGGGGCCCGTAGCTGGGCCGTCGGCATGTTGGACGGCATGTTCTTGTTCGGGGCCAAGCAGCGGAAGGGCGCCGAGGCCGCGGAAGAGATCCTCCACCTGCGCGATGCCCTGCTGGGGGTCATCAAGGCCGAGGACCCTACCATGACCGACGAAATGCTCCTGGCCGAGCAGGGTTACCGTGGTGCCGCCATGGGCGGTTATGTGCCTTCAGCCTTCTTCTGGTACTACCACTGCGGCTACAGGGACATCTGGAACAAGAAGGAGTGGAACGACCCCAACATGCCGCGCCCCTTCGACGAGTACCTGAAGGAGGGCATTGAGCGCGGCTGGTACGAGGGCTTCCGCGTGCCGGACGAGAATACGCCCCCCCGCGTCATCTTCGAGATCGGCAGCAACCTGCTGCGGCGCCAGCGGGGCGGCCAGACCATGCTCCTCAAGCACCTCTGGCCCAAGGTAAAGCTCATCGTCACCATCGACTGGCGGATGAACACCACCGGCCTCTACTCCGACATCTTCCTGCCCGCTGCCCACCACTACGAGAAACCCAACTTCTGCTACACCACCCCTCACATCCTTTACCTCACCCTCTCGGATAAGGCCGTCGACCCGCCCGGCGAGGCCAAGTCCGAGTGGGAGATCACGCTGGCTCTCGCCAAGAAGCTGGAGGAGCGGTCCAAGGCCCGGGGGTTCACCGAGTACACCACCAAGCACGGCTTCCCCGTCCGCCTGGACAACCTCTACGAGGCCCTGACCGCCGGCGGCGACTTCGTCCGGGATGAGGACGTTCTCGACGAGATGGTGAAGGACAGCGTTATCGCCGGCACCCTCCCCAAAGGGACCAACCTCAAGACGCTGCGGGAGAAGGGCTTCGTGCGCTTCATCGACTGGGGCAAGTCCTCCATGGCCCTGGCCCAGGCCTCGGACCTCAAGCCCAACGAGACGCACGCACCCTTCCGCTGGCACACCGAGAAGAAGGTGCCCTTCCCCACTCTCACCCGGCGGGCCCAGTTCTACATCGACCACGACTGGTTCCTGGAGGCCGGTGAGGAGCTGCCCACCCACAAGGAGACTCCCAAGCAGGGCGGCGACTACCCCTTCCTCCTGACCTCCGGCCACCCGCGCTGGAGCATCCACTCCATGAACATGACCAATCGGCTCATGCTCCAGACTCACCAGGGGCGGCCCTTCATGTTCATGAACGAGGACGACGCCGCCGCCCGCGGCATCGAGAACGGCGAGGAGGTGCGCGTCTTCAACGACATGTCCTCCATATCCATCTGGGTGAAGGTGACGCCGGCCATGCGCCCCGGGCAGGTGATGATCTACAACGGCTTTGAGCCCTACCAGTTTCGGGCGTGGAAGGACCCAGCCAACATTGAGCCGGGCATGGTGAAGTGGCTGCACCTGGCCGGAGGCTACGGCCACCTGCGTTACCGCCCCGTCCACTGGCAGCCTATCCCCATCGATAGGGGCATCTATGTGGACGTGGCCAAGATGGCCTGAGGCAGGGGGCGATCCGTCAAGAGGGAGGACCGACATGCTGGCCAAGAAGGTGGCTCTGGACTCCAAGACTCTGCTGGATCCGGCCTCGCCGGAGTGGGAGAAGGTGCCCGCCGAAACCATCAACATGGGCGGCACCCCGCTGGCCAGCCAGCCCTCCCGCTATATTCGTACCGCCTGGGCCGACAGGCCTATCGGGAAGGTGCGCTTCCTGGATGTCCGCGCCGCCCACAACGGCAAAGACCTTCTCTTCCATCTGGAGTGGCGGGACGAGAGCCGCGACGCAGACTACAGCGGTCGCGGCTTCCCGGATGGTGCCGGTGTTCTCTTCCCCCTCAATGGAGACGCGCCTCTGGCCAGCATGGGGATGGAGAAGGCGGCCGTTAACGCCTGGTTCTGGCAGGCCGACGAGCCCGAGGCCGCCCGCAACGTGCGTGCCCAGGGCATCGGCACGGTAGAGGACACCGAGAAGAGCCGTATCGTCGCCCGCTCCGAGTGGAAGGACGGCACCTGGCGCCTCGTCCTTTCCCGCCCGCTGGCCGTTGCTGACCAGAAAGGCGAGACGGTGCAGCTCGCCGCCGGCGGTTCGACGAAGGTGGCCTTCGCCGTCTGGGAGGGCGGCAGCGGCGAGAGAGCCGGCATCAAGGCTTTCTCCAAGCAGTGGCGTGAGCTGACTCTGGAAGGCTGAGATTCCGAGGAGGGACGGGTAGCGGGGCAACGCCCTCGAACCCAGGGGAGGACACCATGATTATGGTTCCCAAAGACGAGCTAATGAAGTCGGACCGCCAGGTCGCGATGGTCTTCGACCTCAACAAGTGCGTCGGCTGTCAGACCTGCTCCGTGGCCTGCAAGGTCCTGTGGATGCGCGATGAGGGCATGGACTACCAGTGGTGGTGCACCGTCAACACCCAGCCTGGCCGCGGCCACCCCAGGGACTATGAGAACATGGGCGGCGGCTACCGCGACGGCGTGCCCTTCCCCGGCATACGCCCGACCCGCGAGGAGTGGGGCGGCGGCTGGGACTTCAACTACGACGAGGTCTTCTACAGCGGCAAAGGTCCCTCGGTGTACCTGAAGCCCCTGGGCGAGCCCCCCACCTGGGGCCCCAACTGGGATGAGGACCAGGGCGGCGGCGAGTATCCCAACAGCTTCTTCTTTTACCTCCCCCGCCTCTGCAATCACTGTACGCGGCCCATTTGCATAGAGGCCTGCCCCCGCAACGCCATGTACAAGCGCAAGGAGGATGGCATCGTCCTCCGCGACGAGACGCGCTGCCGGGGCTACCAGTTCTGCCTGGAGGCCTGCCCCTACAAGAAGGTCTACTTCAACTACGTGAAGAAGGTCAGCCAGCACTGCATCCTCTGTTACCCCCGTATCGAGAAGGGGGTGGCGCCGGCCTGTGCCCGCCAGTGTCCGGGAAGGCTGGTGTTCGTGGGCTACCTGGATGACAAGAACGGCCCCATTCACAAGCTGGTGAACGAATGGGAGGTGGCCCTGCCCCTCCATCCGGAGTACGGCACCATACCCAACATGTTCTACATCCCACCGCTCGCTCCCTACCGCCTGAACGACGATGGGAGCATCGACGAGAGCACGCCCCGCATCCCGATCGAGTACCTGGAGCGGCTCTTCGGGTCCCGGGTCAACAAGGCCCTCGATATTCTGAAGGCGGAAATGGCCAAGGCCCGGCGCAAGGAGCAGTCCGAGCTCATGGACATGCTCATCGTCTACAAGTGGCGCGAGCTCTTCAAGCCGTTCGACCGCGACCCGGCCGAGTTGCAGTGGAAGTAGCAGGGTGGGCGGATCTGCCAGGGAGCCTGGAGCAAGGGGAGTGAGTGACTTCTCTTTCGCCCCGAGTGGCTTGATGGCGGAGGAGATGTCCGCGCCCCTTTCGGCGGCGCGGCCCAGATTCAGATTCAAGGACGGACCAGGGTCTGCGGTCTCCCCGGGTGCGCTTTCGCGGCTGCCGCCTTGTCGGTCGCCACGGGCACATCCTTCTGCACGTGAACGAGCGGCCGAGCTGCTTCTACAGCCTCTCTCCTTAGCCTCCGCCTGTTCGCTGGTAGGATGCCAGACCTGCCTCGGCCGCCGCATCGCGCGGGAGGGCTACTGGCAGATCGCGGAGGCTCTTGCGGGCCTCTGGTCGTGTCGAGACGGATACGGGCTTCTAGCGTGGCGTTGATGCCGTGAGGGGAGAGCAGGAGAGGTCGCGTTGCGCCAGCTAGTGGGAAACCAGGTATCGCGGCGGCGATTCCTCAAGGCGACAGGATCGGCGGTGCTGGTCCTGTCCCTCACCAGGCTCGGTTACGAGGCCGTCCGCTCCGGCGGTAGCGCCTCCGCCCAGGTCACGACGGGTGAAGAGGTAGTCTACCGTACCTGGGAGGATGTCTATCGCAAGAAGTGGCGCTGGGACAAGGTGACCTACGGCACCCACCTCGTGGACTGCTACCCCGGTTCGTGCTCCTTCCGGGTCTACACCAAGGACGGCGTCGTCTGGCGCGAGGAGCAGGCCTCCCAGTACCCCCAGATCGAAGACGGGGTGCCGGACATGAACCCCCGTGGCTGCCAGAAGGGCGCCTGCTTCAGCGATGTCATGTATGGCCCGGAGAGGCTTCTCTACCCCCTTAAGCGGGTGGGCGAGCGCGGCAGCGGCCGCTGGCAGCGCATTACCTGGGACCAGGCCCTCACAGAAGTGGCCGATGCCTTTCTCGATACCATCCGTGAGAGCGGCCCCGAGAGCATCCTCTTCGAGTTCGGCTCTGGAGAGGGGGGCAGTGTCCATGGCTCCGTGCCTGCCTGGCGCCTCATCCGCTACCTGGGCGGCACCACTCTCGACAACAACGCCCTCACCACCGACTACAACTTCGGCCTCGGCATCACCTTTGGCAAGTACGCGTTCGTCAGCTCCGTGGACGACTGGTATAAGGCGGACCTCATCCTCATCTGGCACATGAACCCGGTCATGACGCGCATCCCCTGCGCCCATTACCTGACGGAGGTCCGCTACGGCGGCGGCTACGTGGTCTCCATCGCCCCCGACCTCAACGCCTCCAGCATCCACGCGGACCTTCACCTGCCGGTGAAGCCCGGCACAGACGGCGCCCTGGCCCTGGCCATGTGCCAGGTCATCGTCGATGAGGGCCGCTACGACGCCGCCTTCATGAAGGAGCAGACCGACCTGCCCCTCCTGGTGCGCAGCGACACCCGCCGCTTCCTGCGCCAGAGCGACCTGGAAGAGAACGGCCGCGATGACCAGTTCTGCTTCTTCGACAGCAAGAAGCAGCAGATCGCCAAGGCGTCTCGCAGCACCCTTCGACTGGGCAAGGTGGATCCGGCCCTGGAAGGCACCTACCGCGCCACCCTCGCCGACGGCAGTGAGGTGGAGGTGCGGCCCGTCTTCGAGCTGCTGAAGGAGCGTCTGCGCGACTACGACCTGACCAGCGCCTCCCGTATCTGCGGTATCTCCGCCAACGTCATCAACGACCTGGCCCATCGTGTGGCTGCTGCCCAGCGGGTGCACATTCTGGAGGGCTTCAACGTCCCCAAGTACTACCACGGCGATCTCATGGAGCGCTCCATGGCCCTCCTCCTGGCCCTCACCGGCAACTTTGGACGGCCGGGGACCGGCATGCGGGGCGCCAACACCTCTCCCCTGGCCATCCTGACCCCCGTTAAGGACAAGAGTGGATTCGATGGCTTCCTGGACTTCGCTCAGAATGCCGGCAAGCTCCAGCGCGAGATCAAGGACCGCGACCCCACCATGACCGAGGAGATGGTGGCTATAGCACTGGAGCGGGAGGAAGCCAAGGTAGGACGCATCTCCAAGCACCCCATGAGCGGCCTCATGGCGCCACCTGTCTTCTTTTGGTACTGGCACGCCGGCTACAAGGATGTTTGGAACCGCCCCGAGTGGAACGACCCCACCATGCGTCGGCCCTTCGACGAGTACCTGCGCGAGGCCGTCGAGAAGTGGTGGGGCGAGCTGGCCCGCCCAGCCGAGAACCAGCCGCCCCGGGTGCTCCTGGAGGTGGCGGGCTCCTGTCTGCGCCGCACCCGCGGCGGCCTCAAGCAGCTCCTCAATGAGTTGTGGCCGCGTCTGAAGACCATCGCTACCGTCGAGATCCGCATGAGCACCACCGCTCACTTCTCGGACATCGTCCTGCCGGCGGCCGCCTTCTACGAGAAGGTCGACTTCCGCTTCCCCACCTGGCACATCGGCTTCCTCACTTTTACCGACAAGGCGGTGGAGCCCCCCGGCGAGTGCAAGCCCGAGTGGGAGATCTTCGCTCGCCTGGCCAAGAGGGTCGAGGAGCGGGCCCGCGAGCGGGGCCTGGTGGAATACCAGGACGCTAGGGGCCAGACCTTTCGCCTGGACGACCTCTACCGCATCTTTACTATGGACGGTCGCATCAAGGAGAAAGACGAAGAGAAGCTGGCGGCGGACATGGTGGCCGACACGGTCAGGGCCGGCGCCCTGCCCGAGGGCACCGACATGAAGAAGGTGCGCGAGAAGGGGGTCATCCGCTTCACGGGCCTGGGCATCGATGCCAATGGTCTGAACATGGCCACCACCATCAGGCCGAACGAGACCGTTTCGCCGTTGCGCTGGCACCGAGAGCGGAAGATGCCCTACCCCACCCTGACGCGGCGCATCCAGTTCTACATCGACCACGAGTGGTTCCTGGAGGCCGGCGAAGAGCTCCCCATGCATAAGCCGAATCCCAAGATCGGCGGCGACTACCCCCTGCGACTGGTCAGCGCCCACCAGCGCTCCAGCATCCACTCTATCTGGGCGGTGCAGAGGCTCATGCTCTACACCCATCGCGGTGGTCCCAGCCTCTTCATCAACCTCAAGGATGCCGAGGCGCGGGGTGTCGCCGATGGCGACGAGGTTCGCGTCTACAACGACTTCGAGTCGTTCCACGTGCGCTGTGCGATCTCTGCCGCCGTCCAGCCCGGCGAGGTCATCATCTACGCCGCCTTCGAGCCCTACCAGTTCCGCAACTGGA
>Ga0315296_10000272_pt1 | contig 47550 bp, 28 predicted proteins | sample YL17G14_18_MG_FD_203921 | JGI IMG/M metagenome (GOLD analysis project Ga0315296, IMG submission 203921) | Sediment microbial communities from Yellowstone Lake, YNP, Wyoming, USA - YL17G14_18 | ecosystem: Environmental > Aquatic > Freshwater > Lake > Sediment | place: USA: Wyoming | collected... | reverse complement strand
AACCATATCCCGTTCTCGACCGCGCGGTACGCGTCGAACCGCGCGTGCTGCCGGCTCGCCTGCGTCGGCCCGAACCAGCTCGTGTTCGAGACCAGCACGAGTATCTCGGCGCCGTTGGTCACAAGCCTCCTCGCGATCTGCGGGAAGAAGCTCTCGTAGCACACGACCGACCCGACCTTCCCGATGCCGGTGCTCGCCACGTGATAGCCGGTGCCCGGAGTGATGTCGTCCCCGCCCCATGGATACTCGGGAAACCAGCCCGTGACGAGCTTCCTGAGAGGGATCACCTCTCCGAACGCCACGAGATGGGTTTTGGAATAGACCGGAATGACCGACCCGTCGGGCTCGAACGCGACGAGCGAGTTATATTCGCGGTACTCATCGCGCCGACGCCAGTGCGTGTCGAGATCGATGGGCTTTCCGTCCGGCGGGTCCCACGTGAGGCATCCTACGAGGAAAGTGGCGCCGGACGAGCCCGCAAGCCATCGTATCCCGTTCAGGGTTTCCTGCCTCATGAGCGCGTCGGGAATCGACGTCTCCGGCCAGATGACCATCCTGCTTGCGTCGGACGCTTCCCCGGTCCCCGCCGAGGCCGTGCTCAACTGCTTCATCGTAAGTCGGGTATAGGCATCGATCGCCCTGAGGTTGAATTCGGAAGACCATTCGACATTCGTCGCCTCATCCCACTGCACGAGCGTCGTCTGGATGTCGGGCTCGGGAAAGCCCTGCGCCAGGGTGACCGCACCGTACAGACCGCTCGCCACGATCAGGACGGCGGGAGCTACGGCGATCGGCAGCACCCGCGTTCTGAATCCGCCGGCGATCAGATGCGCCAGCGCCTCGTTAACATGCACGAGAATGAACGTGACCCCCCAGCAACCGGTGATGGACGCAATCTGAATGAACGGCAGATTCGAGCTTTGCGAATGACAGAGAATCGGCCAGGGGAATCCCAGGAAACCGAGCGTCTGCTTGAAATCCATCAGGACCAGGATTGTCGGCAGCACGGTCGCGAAGAAGTGGCTACGGTAGCGGCGGAGAATCCAGAAAGCGAGGACAAACGCCGCGGCGTAAGCCGTCGCGTTCATGAACACGAGCGCGATTCGCCAGTGCAGCCCGTACGAATCCAGCCATCGCAAGGCATGAAAGTAGTACAGAAAGAACGCGGCGAAGGCAAAGAAAAAAATCGCCCAGTACGAGCGCGTCCACATGCGAAGGAGGAGCGGTACGAGCGCCACGAACGCGACGGGCCAGAATCGGCCGTCCTCAATCGGCAGCGCCAGCAGCGTCGCGGAGAGAAGAACCGTCACCACATCCGTCGCGACGCTCGCCCAATGCGACTGAGATGCCGTGTGAGACGAGTTCTCATATGGGATAGAAGACTTGTCTGTCATACGTCTCTTCCGGCTTACGCAGATCGATTCTACTCGCCCCTCATCATCGGGATCTTTATTCCATGTTCTCTTGCGGTCTCGATGGCTTTCTCGTAGCCCGCATCTACATGACGCATGATTCCGGTCGCGGGATCGTTCGTGAGCACCCTGCTCAGCCGCACGTCGGCGGCCTCAGTCCCGTCGCAACAGATAACCATCCCGGCATGAATCGAGTACCCGATCCCGACTCCGCCGCCGTGATGCACGCTCACCCAGGTCGCTCCGGAGACTGCATTCAGGAGCGCATTAAGGATCGGCCAGTCCGCGATCGCATCGCTCCCGTCCTTCATGCCCTCCGTCTCACGATTCGGACTCGCCACAGACCCTGTGTCGAGATGGTCGCGACCGATCACAATCGGCGCCTTCACCTTCCCCGTCCTCACAAGCTCGTTGAACCTCAGGCCCGCCTTCTCGCGGTCGCCCATCCCGAGCCAGCAGATTCTGCACGGCAGCCCCTGGAACCTGACGTACTTCTCGGCCATGTCGATCCATCGCATCAGAGGCTTGTCGCCCGGGAAGAGCTGGCGTATCGCGTCGTCGGTGACCGCGATGTCCGCGGGATCGCCCGACAGCGCCGCCCACCTGAACGGCCCCTTCCCCTCGCAGAACAGCGGCCTGATATAAGCCGGCACAAATCCGGGATAATCGAACGCGTTCTTCACTCCCGCCTGCAGAGCCTGGCCGCGAAGGTTGTTGCCGTAATCGAAACACACGCTGCCCGCCTTCTGAAAATCGATGATCGCGCCGCAGTGCTCGGCCATCGCTCTCATGCTCTCCCTGACGTAGCGATCGGGGTCTTTCGATCGGAGCGCGAGAGCGTCCCGGTATGTCATTCCGTTCGGCACGTAGCCGTTGAGAGCATCGTGCGCCGATGTCTGGTCGGTGACCACATCGGGCGCGATCCCGCGGCGGTGGATTTCCGGGAAGATGTCCGCCGCGTTGCCCTCCAGCCCGATCGACAGCGGCTTTCCGGCCTTAACGGCAGAATGGACCCGATCAAGTGCGTCCTCAAGATCGTCCGTGGCCTCCATAAGGTACTTCGTATCTAAACGTCGCTGAATTCTCGCGGGGTCGACCTCCACAATCAGCCCGACACCCTCGTTCATCGTGATCGCCAATGGCTGCGCGCCGCCCATCCCGCCGAGTCCCGCGGTCAGAACGAACCTGCCCTTCAGAGTCGCGCCGAAACTCTGCCGCGCGAGCTCGGCAAGAGTCTCGTACGTCCCCTGGAGAATTCCCTGCGTGCCGATATATATCCAGCTTCCCGCGGTCATCTGGCCGTACATGATCAGCCCGCGCTTCTCGAGCTCGTTGAAATGCTCCCAGGTGGCCCAATGCGGCACGAGGAGCGAGTTCGCGATCAGTACACGCGGAGCGTCGGCATGAGTCTTGAATACCCCGACAGGCTTGCCGCTCTGCACGAGCAGGGTCTCATCGAGCTCGAGCTCCTTCAGCGTGCGGATGATCGCGTGATACGCCTCCCAGTTGCGGGCGGCCTTGCCAGTCCCCCCATACACAACCAGCTCCTCCGGCTTCTCGGCGACCTCCGGGTCGAGGTTGTTCATGAGCATCCGCATGGGAGCTTCGGTAAGCCAGCTCTTGCACGTAATCTCACTCCCACGCGGGGCTCGGACGGTGGTGCTGATGTCCATGGCTCGCCTCCGGTCGGGGAAATCATCCAGCCGGTCTTGTATGATAGCAGAAACGAGCGCGTTCCCGCTTGATTTAGCGCCGGTCAGCAGGTAGACTCAACGTGGCGCCAAGAGGGGCGCCGGCATTTTCTCATGTATCGTTTCGATGCATCCAAGGCGACCCCGCTTCCGAAAATCAGCCTCTACTCCGAGGCGAGACTGCCCGCCGATGTCGGCGAGTTCCGGGTGCTTGTTTTCCATGACGATCGGGACGACAAGGAGCACCTTGCGCTGACGATGGGCGAGATCAGGAGCGCCCGCGGGCTTCTCGTCAGGGTACATTCCGAGTGCCTGACGGGAGAGAGCCTCGGGAGCCTTCGATGCGACTGCCGCGAGCAGCTTCACGAATCGATGCGCATGATCGCGAAGGCGGGACGCGGCCTGGTGATCTACCTGAGGCAGGAGGGCCGCGGCATCGGGCTTGGGAACAAAGTGCGCGCGTACGGCCTCCAGGACCAGGGGCTTGACACGATCGACGCGAATCACCAGCTTGGGTTCGGCGATGATGAGCGCGACTACGCGATGGCGGTCGCCATCCTCAAGTACTTCGACATCAAGAGCCTGCTCCTTGTCACAAACAATCCCGCCAAGATCAGCGACCTGAAAGAACACGGCATTGAGATCATCCAGCGCGTCCCGATAGAGATCCAGCCGAACGAGCACTCGCGCGAGTACCTTAAGACCAAGCGCGACAAGGCGGGCCACATGCTGGAGCATCTCGATCTCGATGATGTCGAGGTCCGATTGCTGGGGCTTCCTGTCGATTCCCGCGATCAGGACGAGCCCGATCCCTCCAGGTAAGCTCTGCCGCCGTCATGGAGTCATCCCCCACAACGCGCAGAATGCAGATCGAGGCGGAGGTCGTTGAGAATCGCGATCTCGGGCCGGCGCATCCGGATCATTTCAGGCTCGTCATTCACTCGCCCCGGCTCGCGGAGCGGTCGAGGCCCGGGCAGTTCCTTCACATCCTCCCGCCCCGATCAACCGAGCTTCTCCGCAGACCTTTCTCGATCATGACGGCAGACGCCCTCAGAGGAGATGTGACGATTCTCTTTCGGGTCGTCGGCGAAGGCACTCGACTACTCGCATCAGTCGCGCCGGAAGAGCGACTGGACATCATCGGCCCGCTCGGAAACGGCTTTCCGATCGAATCGAACCGACCTGCAATCCTCGTCGGCGGCGGTGTGGGAATTCCCCCGCTCGTCTATCTCGCTGAGAAGATCGAGAAATGCAGCATATTCCTTGGCGCGAAGGATCGCCGGACGCTCATCTGCGTCGAGGACTTCAGCAGACTCGGAATCTCTCCCGGACTGGCGACCGAGGACGGCTCCGTTGGTTTCGAAGGACTGGTGACGGAAGCGCTGGAGCATGCGGGGGATTTCGATCCGGAATCGGTTGTGTACGCATGCGGGCCGATACCGATGCTCAAGGCGGTCGCGAGATGGGCCGCGGCCCGAGAGCTGCAATGCCGCGTCAGTCTCGAAAACAAGCTGGGATGCGGGATCGGCGCGTGCCTGGGATGCAGCATCCCTGTCAGGAGTGAGGATGGGTCGATCCGCTACGAGAGAGTCTGCTGCGACGGCCCGGTCTTCGACGCGTACAGGGTGGCGTTCGATTTGATGTGACCGGCGAGGGCAATCCCCCCCCAAGGAGGCTCATCAAGCGTGCACCACAGAAAACTCGGCGCGAGCGATCTTGAGGTGTCGGTTGTCGCGCTCGGCACGTGGGCGATCGGCGGATTCATGTGGGGCGGGACTGACGAGAAGAGCGCGATGGAGGCGATCCACAGGTCGATAGACCTCGGCGTGACGACAATCGATACCGCGCCCGCCTACGGCTTCGGCCTCAGCGAGGAGATCGTCGGAAAGGCCATCAAAGGCGTGCGCGACAAGGTTCAGATACTTACCAAATTCGGCCTGAGCTGGGATGATCCCGGCAGCAGAGATTACTGGGAGATCAAGGACCCGGACGGAAGGCCGGTGAGAATTTATCACGACGCTCGCAAGGGGAAGGTGATCAGGGAGTGCGAGGACAGCCTGCGGTGTCTCGGCGTTGACCATATCGACCTCTACCAGCAGCACTGGCCGGATGATGACACACCGATCGACGAAACGATGCAGGCTGTCGAGAAGCTCCTGAAGGACGGCAAAATCCGGGCCGCCGGAGTGAGCAACTTCGATGCTCAACTCATGTCACAGGCGAGGCTGAGGGTCAAGATCGCGTCGTGCCAGCCGCCGTACAGCATGCTCCAGCGCGACATCGAGGAGGATGTTGTGCCGTACTGCATGGACAACGGCATCGGTTTGATCGTCTACAGCCCGCTGCAGCGCGGGCTGCTGACCGGCAAGGTCACGCCGGACAGGGACTTCCCTGAAACCGATCATCGATCGGGCCTCAGGATGTTCAGCAGGGAGAACCGCAGGCGGATTCTCGATTTTCTCGAGCGGATAAGGCCTATCGCGCAGGGTCACAACGCGACGCTCGCGCAGCTTGCCATCAACTGGACGATCAGGCGGCCGGGAATAACATCGGCGCTGGTCGGCGCCCGCAACGCCTCTCAAGCCGAGGAGAACGCCAGGGCCGCGGATTTCGAGCTCACCAGGGAAGAGATCGTCGAGATCGACACAGAGCTCGGGAGACTGGTTCTGGAAACCTGAGCGAAAGCCGGCTCACTCGACGCTCGGCGGATCAACGCCACGTCTTCTTCTCTTCCGTCGCCAGTCCGCTGCCCGCCATCGGAGTCGGGCGCAGGGGCACATTTCCGCTCACCCACCATAGCTTTGCATCGACTGCGGCGATCTCGAGATCGATGCCCTTCGCCTTCGCGGCGCGCCGGCACAGGAGGGTGGGCCCGATACGCATGGCATAGCTCACGGGACGACCGTACTTCTCCCTCACCAGCCGATCCATACCCTCGACCGCATCCTTGTGGGATCGAAACCGGCGCCTGAACTCCACAACCTGACGGCTCACGTACAGGTAGCCCTGGCCGCGCGGAATCTCGGAATGGTTGCACGGGCAATCGTCCTCGCCGCATCGTCCGTTCCCCTTCGGACTCCAGGTCCCGTCCTCGAAATACTCCATCACTCGCTCCGCGTTGCCCGCATCCCGGCTTCCCTCTATACTGAGCCAATCCCGAATCGGAGATGCGCTCCGGCAGTCAGAGTATCGCTGTAGTCAATATACTACAATCCGCAGATGGAGGAGCTATAGATGGCGAAGAAAAACATGGGAGCGAGGCATTTTCTGTATCCGCAGCCCGCAGCGATTGTCGGCGCGAACGTGGACGGCAAGCCGAACTACATGACGGTCGCATGGTGCGGGATCATGCAGGCCACACCCCCTTTGATCTATGTTTCCATCAGAAAGGAGCGCTACACGCTGCCGGGGATACGTGAGAACGGCGCGTTCAGCGTCAATGTCCCCTCGGCAGACATGGTGGCCGAGACCGACTACGTGGGCATCAGGTCGGGACACAAGGTCGATAAGTCAAAGGTCTTCAGGACCTTCTACGGCGAGCTTGAGAAGGCGCCGATGATCGAGGAATGCCCGATCAACATGGAATGCAGACTCGTGAAGGAGATCGACTTCGAGGGCACCCACATCGTCTTCGTCGGCGAGATCGTCCAGTCCTACGTCGAGGAAGGACTCCTCTCAGGCTCCTATCCTGACGTGAAGAAGGTCGATCCGATCATCTACTCGACCGACGGGAAGTACTGGCGGCTCGGCGAGACGATCGGGGAGGCCTTCAGCATCGGCAAGGGCTATCGACCGGCCCGCTAGCATCACTCGTGGAGAGATGAGGCAAACATGAAAAATCCTCCGCGTCGCGGGGCAGTGCATTTATCAGGCCCGCTGCACACAATCCAGACGGGTATCACCAGTCTCCGCTGGGAGGGAACCTGCTGATGAAGGCGTCCCAACCACCATCAGTAGACGTATGCTCATCTACTCCCGGGCCCGGGTCGAAATCGACAGTGCCAAAGAATTGTCCCGTCACACACGCGATACCCGAGCTGTCACACGCCACCCCGTAGCCAAAGTCAAAAGTGGTCCCGCCCCAGGTGCGCTCCCAGAGGAAGTTGCCGTCGAGATCCAGTTTTCTGAGATATACATCACCATCGGTGGGAGATATTGTCATGCCACCTGCCACATACGCGTTCCCGGATCCATCGACTCCGACACCGCGCGCGCTGTCCGGAAACGTTCCGCCCCAGGTCACCGCCCGGATGAAACCGCCCCCGGAATCGAACTTGCTCAGGAACACATCCGCAAACTGAGCGACATCCGGCGTATGCTCGTCCACGCCCGGGCCGGGGTCGAAGTCAACCGTCCCCCGGAAGCCGCCTGTCACATACACGTCGCCGGAGTCATCAACTGCAACCCCGCTCGCGCTTTCCGGATAATCCGCTCCGCCCCATGTCCGCGCCCACAGGAAATTGCCGTCCGGGTCAAACCTGCTCAGAAACACATCACCGCTACCCGCCTCCGTATGATAGTCCTCACCCGCCCCGGGATCGAAATCGACCATATTCATGAAGTCTCCCGTCACATACGCGCTCCCCGAGTCGTCACACGCCACCCCGTTCCCGTAATCCGCGTCGGACCCGCCCCAGACCCTTGCCCACAGGAAGGCCCCGCCTGAATCGAACATGCTGAGAAATATATCGTCATATGCCGAAGTATGCTCATCCACTCCCGCGCTGGGATCGAAGTCGCCCGTGCCCCAGTAGGAACCCGTGACACACACCGCGTCCGACCCGTTGGAAGCGACTGCGCGCCCGTGCATGCCGTACCACGAGCCCCCCCACGTCTTCACCCAGACCAGATTTCCGCTCGAGCCGAACTCGCTGAGAAACGCATCCGCCGAGGTTCCCGAGTTTCCGGACGTATGCTCAACCACGCCCGCGCCCGGATCGAAATCCACCGTTCCGTAGAAGCTTCCGGTCACGTACGTATTGCCCGACCCGTCGACCGCGATCCCATTTCCGCTTTCGCCGTCCGATCCGCCCCACGTCCGCGCCCATAAAAAGTCGCCGCGCGAATTGTACTTGGCGAGACAAATGTCACTGCCGCCTGTCGCAGTGTGTTCGTCCACATCCGGACCGGGATCAAAATCCACCGTGCTTTCGAAGGCACCAAGCACGTACACGCTCCCAAGGCCGTCGATTACAGTCGCCGTCCCTACGTCACTATACGTTGCCCCCCCCGCGCCGCCCCAGGTGCGCGCCCAGCCGGTCTCGACGATGCTGAAATCCTCATCGGAAACATCGAATATGCCCGGCTCATCCACCGATTCTACCTTCACGCGCGACGTCGTGTTGGGATCGTTCGGTATCTCCGGCCATGTGAATGCGTTGACGTTGGGTATATCGGATGCTACCGTGCTTACGTGAGACATGAAGTTATCGTGCGAGTAGAAAATGTTGACGTTGCCCGGCACGCCCGCCGAGTCCCATGTGATCTCCTGGCCGCTGCCGATCCCCCATTCCTCCCCTCCGTTCGGTGTCAATAGCCTGAGCCCTGTCTCGAATATCCGGAAATCCGCGTCCGAGTCATCATAGTTACTGGGATTGGCATTGTCCTGGATCCTGATCCGGCACGTCTCACCCGCCGCTTCAACCGGTATCGAATCCCACTCGAAGATCCCGTCATTCAAATCATATAGCGACACGTTGTATGTATAGTTCTCGCCGGAATCGAGCGACAACAGGATGTCCACCATTTCGATCCAGCCGCCGTACTCCCACTCGATCGTCTCCGCGCTCCCGACCTCCCACTCCTCCCCTCCGTTCGGAACCGTAACCTCAATCCACGGCGGCTCCTCGTGGTATACGTAAAGCGGGAACCGGAAACAAGCCGCAACCGGATCCGTTTCGGCATCGTTCGGAACACCGAACGGATTCGTGTAATCCGCCTCCGCGTCCTCGACCACCACCCAGAGCTCGTTCCCGGCCGTGCTCGTCACATTTTCCGCAGCGATCTCGACATGGTAGGTGTACCAGTGATCCCCGCTCGCTGTCGGCGTCATCTCTGTTGCATCGAGCTGATAGGGCGACGAAAGCACCGTGCTCTCGATGTTGACCGCATAGTCCTCCATCACGCCGCCCTTGAGCTCGGCATCCCAGTCGAACACGCTGATGTCGAGAATCAGATCCCCCCCGCTATTCTGCTCGTCGACATAATAGAGCGTGCTCGCATCCGCCACTCTCACCCCGACGGCCTCCGCCGCGTACGAGGGATGACACGACGGATCGCCGCATTCCCAGTTAGCGATCACTGCATACCCATATTTGATCCCCGGCAGGGGAATCGGGAACCGAATCACGTAGTTCCGCGTGTTGCTGCTCCCGTGCAGAAAATATCCCACCTGGGGATTTCCGGACTCAAGGTAGGTCCACAGATCATCGGTCGCACCCAGCCCCTCACCGAAGTACTTGTACGGGTTCAGAGTCGCCGTCGCGGTGTAACCCTTCGCCGCATAGCGCCCCTGCGTGTAGCCGAAAAGCCCCGCGACCTTGAACTCCACCGGATTGAACCATCGCGTGTACCCGTCGGCGTTCCTCAGAACCTGATCCATACCAGCGGTCGGGTACACAAGATCGGCATTGTAGTCCATGGTCGCCGACCCTTCCCCGAAGAAGACGCCGCGGACGTCATAACCGTCGAACTTCGCCACGTTGAGCGGATGCCTGATGGTTATGTCCACGTCGACGTCCACGTATCCCGTCCCGGGCGTGACACCGTTGAAGGTGAAACCGAGGCCGGCCGGGTTTGCATTCAGGAAGGTCGTCACATTCGCCGTGAACGTGCCCGAGCGGTTCGGAACCGCCTCCACCGTCCTGCTCTCAACGTCGAAAATCAGATCGTAGTAACCCCACAGGTACGTCCCCCTGGCCTGCCCCTCGCGACTCAAGTCCCCCGTCAGATCCGGAGACTGTTGTCCGCCCGATGCGTTCTGCACATCGGGAGTCACCGGAATCCGACCCGCGCCCGAGCAGCCCACTGCGATCAACATAAGCAGCGCGATTGCCGAAAACACCGCCGTCCATCTATACATCATCAACCTCCCAGGGCCGTTATCCCTTATTGCCATGCTGAATTCTATGCGTGCAGGAAGTGAAGCTACGCTTCACTCCCGTCCGCAGGACAATAATCGTAAGACGCTATAATGGAAAAAGTCAAACCCGCTGAGGCAGCGCAAGTCCTTCCCCACCGCCGGAGCAGCCTATCGCGATGCAGCCGGCGAGGACCATCGCCGCAAGGAGCACTGTGCATCCGTTCATTACGGGCCTCCCATGCTGCCGGCGGATTCCCCAGAGTCTCACGCCCTCCCAGGGCGCGGCGCCATGGAGTTTACTTTACAGCCGGGATTTTAACATAGCATAATCTGATATGCAAAAACAAGCCCCCGGAAGTCCGGGGGCATCTGATCCTAACGTGTTGTCTGCTCTCACCAGCAGCCGTCGTGCATGTACTTGATCAGGAAAGCGTCGCTATCACCGTTCGAGTCATGGATATCGGAATCCTCGTTGCAGGGCACACCGACCGGCGCGAATTCCACGCCAGTCTCCCTGAAGCTGCCGCCCACGTACAGGATCCCCTGATCAGTCATGCAAGCTGCGTAACATTCATCCCAGGATGTTCCGCCCCAGGTATGAGCCATGACGTAGTTCCCCAGGGAATCAAGCCTGCTCCAGAAGCAATCGTCACTCCCGTTCGAGCTTCTTTGGTCGATTCCGGGACCCGGATCGAAATCCGCGTCGATGTCGAAATAGCCGACAACCGTGACATATCCGAGTGCATCGGCTGAGACTCCGTAAGCCTCATCATACGATACTCCTCCCCATGTGCCCGCCCACAGATAGGAAACAGATGGATCGAACTTGCTGACAAAGCAATCCTCTTCCCCAAGAGAGGAATGCAAGTCAGTTCCGACGCCTGGATCGAAATCAACATCGGCGCCGACGAAGTACCCGCTAACGTAGACGTTGTTGACGGCGTCGACGGCAACCCCCTGCGCAGTCTCCCAGTCTGTCCCGCCCCACGTGTGCACTCCCTGGAAGACGTCAAACCCGTCGAACCACGCCAGGTACATGTCGCTCCACCCGTTCGAGGTCCTTGTTGTGGATCCGATGGGATCGGGATCGAAGTCCGTATCCGTACCGGTGAACCCTCCGGCTACAAAGACCATTCCGGAGCTGGCAATGGCGATGCCGTAACCGGCATCAAAGCTATCTCCCCCCCAGGTGCCGGCCCAGGCAAAATCGCCGGAAGTACTGAACCTGCTCAGAAATGCGTCATGCGAGCCGCTTGCAGTGTGGAGATCGGTCCCGGGACCCGGATCGAAATCGGTATTGGTCCCTGTGAACCAGCCTGTCACATAGACGCCCGAGGTGCCTGCCGCCACTGTGTAACCACTGTCGATGTAACTTGCAGACACACCTCCCCAGGTTCTCGCCCAGTCGAAGTTGCCGGAGGAGTCGAACCTGCTCAGGAAGATGTCCCCGCCGGAGTCGGATGTGTGCAGATCGGTTCCGGGGCCCGGGTCGAAGTCGACATTGGTCCCGTTGAAACCGCCTGTAACGTACAGATACCCGTCGTCATCACGCGCGATTCCGTAAGCCCAAGCCGATCCTTCGGAACCCCAGGACACGCTCCACAGCAATCCGCCGGCAGAATCGAATTTCCTGATGTAGGAAAGGCCGACCGGGTTATCGTAGTTGGCCTGGCCGGTCACAAAGATGTTGCCTTCGGGATCGGTCACGATTCCGCGCACTGAGTCATCAAACTCAACGCCCCAGGTACGAGCCCAGCCGGCTTCGACGATGCTGAAATCAGCGTCGGAAACATCGAAAATACCCGGATCGTCAACCGATTCCACCTTCACTCGTGAGGTCGTGTTTGGATCATCGGGTATGTCAATCCAGTGGAAGCTATCGACGTTGGGTATGTCGGAGGCGACCGTGCTTACCTGAGAAGTGAAGTTGTCGGTCGAGTAATAGACATTGACATTGCCCGGGACACCGACTGAGTCCCATGTGACAAGCTCATCGGCGCCAATCTCCCATTCCTCCCCGCCGTTCGGGGTAAGCAAGTGGATATACTGAGGCGGAACAACAATGCTGAAGTTCGCGTCCGATATGTCGATCATGATCGGGTTGGGACGGAAGACAATGACACGGACCGTGGAGGACGGATCAAACGGGATGTTCTCCCAGACGTAGCTTCCGTCGTTTTGGGTACCGTGACAGATCCAGTTGAAATCGGACGCGAAATTGTCCTTGGAGTACGCGATATACACGAGCCCGACGTTCGTGGATGACTCCCAGGTGATTTCCTGGTCCGATTGGGCTTCCCACACCTCGCCGCCGTTCGGGCTGATCACTCTTACCCAGTCGCCGGAGATGCTGAAATCCGCGTCGGATTCATCAAAAATAGCCGCATTATCCGCGTCGCTTACCCGCACCCGGTTTAAATCGCCCGATGCTTCTATGGGAATCGCCGTCCAGGTGAAGAGCCCGTCGTTCGGAGTGCTGGAAATGATGCTGTACGTGTAGCTCGCGCCGGAATCAAGCGAGAGATCGATCGCGACGTCCTGGATATGAGAGTCGGCTTGCCAGGTGATCTTCCTGTTCTCGCCGATCTGCCATTGCTCGCCTCCATCGGGACTTATCAGATCAATCCATAGGACCGGCTCGGTCCCCACATCCAGATCGAACCTGAAACACGCGGCAAGAGGATCGTCATTCGCCGCATTGGGGACCTTGAGCGGATTTGTGTAGTCAGTGTACCGATCCGCGACTATCACCCAGAACTCGTTGCCTGCGGTGGAGGTGACGCTGTCGGCGGCGATCCCGACATGGTAGGTGCACCAGTGATCGCCGCTCGCGGTCGGCGTCATCTCGGGAGCGTTCAGGTGATAATAGCCCGAGGTAACCGTGCTCTCGACGTTGATCGTATAGTCCTGCATCACTCCGCCCGTCAGCTCGGCATCCCAGTCGAAGACGGTGATGTCGAGAACGAGCCTGCCGCCGTTGTCGGTCTCATCCACGTAGTACACCCGGCTGCTGTCAACAACATCCACACCCACCGCCTCGGCTGCGTGCGAGGGATGATCATCCGGGTCGGGTCCCGCCCAGTTCGCGACAATCGCGTACCCGTACTTCGCTCCCGGCAGCGGAATCGGAAACTGGAGCAGGTAATTGCGCGCGTTGGTTGTCGCGCAGAGGAAGTAGCCGACCTGCGGACCGCCTGAATTGAGGTAAGTCCACAAGTCGTCGGTCGCTCCAAGACCCTCGGCGAAGTACTTGTACGGGTTGAGCGTCGCGGTGCCGGTGTAGCCTTTCGCGGCATAAACGCCCGGTGTATACCCGAACAGCCCGGAGACCTGGAACTCGGCGGGATTGAACCATCGCGTGTAACCGTCCGCGTTGGAAAGAATCTGGTCGGTCCCCGCGACCGGGTAGACAAGATCGCTGTCATAGTTCATCACGCCTGATCCATTGCCGACAAAGACGCCGCGGACATCGTATCCGTTGAATTTCGGCAGGCCAAGCGGATGAGTGATGGCGATGGCCACGTCAACATCGACATACCCCGGGCCCGGGGTGACGTCGTTGAACGTGAATCCAAGTCCCGTGGGACTCATGTTGAGGAACATCGTCACGTTCGCCGTAAACATGCTCGAGCGGCTCGCGACCGCCTCGACTTTCATGTTCTCGATGTCGAAGTACAGGTCATAGTACCCCCATAAGAACGTCTCCGGCTCCTCCATCGAGGAATCATTCTGCGATGTCAGCGCCGGAGGCTGCTCCACGTTGTCGCCCGGTGTTTCGGGCGCGGTTACCGGGTTACCGGCACCGTTCGAGCAGCCCAGCACGAACAGCCCGTACAGGGCCGCGGCCGAGAACAGTAGGAGAAGAGAAGCTGGACGAATGAACATTAACATGGACCTCCGATTTTATTCCTGAGTGTCATCGAGTATAGCCACCCGCGGCCCAATGTCAAGTTATATTATTGTATTGCCATCGGCCGGCCGGACCCCGGGACTTCTCTTGCGCACGCACTGCCTGGGCTGCCGGCCCGGTTGCCCAGGCGATTATCGAAAAGGGCCGCTGCCGCAACGGCCCTTCTCGTGAACCGAAAATCCATTCCCGCCCTCCGTTGAAGCCCTTCCACTTACCAGCAGCCGTCGGGCAGGTACTTCACAACGAAGCCGTCAATCCCGATCGAGCTGTATATCTCGGAATCATCATTGCATGGTGGACCGGTCTGAGCGAACTCGACGTCCGTGCCCCACAACTGGCCCCCGACGCACACATTCTGCTGCGGATCGAGACCGACGCCGTAGCTTGCATCGTAATATTCCCCTCCCCACCGCCGTGCCCAGTCATGATAGCCATGCGTATAGAGTTTGGTGATGAAAGCGTCAGTGTTTCCAGCCGACACCAGATTGTCGGTGCCGACTGGGTCCGGATCAAAGTCCACAGTGTCACTGAACGCTCCGCAGATGTACAATGTATCCGTGCCGTTCGTCACGATGCCGAGCGGTTCGTCGTAGCCGGACCCGCCCCACGTGAGCGTATAGCTGTACGTGCCGGAACTCGTCAGCTTGGTCAGGAAAACGTCATAGCCGCCGTTGGACGTGAACGGATCACTCCCGTAAGGATTGAAATTAACAGTGCCGCTGAATATACCGACAAAATAGCCGAAGCCTATGTTGTCGATACAGAGTCCAGATGCCCAATCCGGTCCGGTGGATCCCATGGCAACGCCCCACAAGTAGTTCCCGTCGATATCATACTTGATGATGAATATGTCCTCCGCACCGGCGGATGTGTGCTCGTCAGTGCCGGCTCCGGAATCGAAGTCGACATCCACGCCTTCCCAAGAACCGAGATGGTAAACTCCACCCAACCCATCCACGCAGATATCCAGCCCCTCACTTTCTTCGTTGTCCCCTTCCCCCCCCCAGTGCTTCGCCCAGACGAAGTTGCCGGCGGTGTCGAACTTGATCACGAAGCAGTCATGTGTATCTGTACCAGTACCGCTTGACGTCATTTCATACGTTCCCGGACCGGGATCGCAGTCCATCGTGCCCTCGAAGTATCCCGTAACGTACACATAGGCGGGACCTTCTGTTCCAACACCGTAGCAGGCGTCATAACCGTCCGGGCTTCCCCAGGTGAGAGTGTACCGATAATCCCCTTCGGGCGTGAAACTCGTCAGGAAGCAGTCCTCGTCGTCCCAGAGGCCGGCGCTGTGGAGATCGATTCCGGCGGTCGGATCGAAATCGACATCTGTCCCGGCGAAGTAGCCGCACATGTAGACATTATCCCAGTCATCGACATCCAGCTTCCATCCGAACTGGGAGCCGGCATTGTCCCATATGTGGTCCCATAGGAGTTCTCCACAGGGGGAGTACTTGGCCAGAATGGGATTCTGATCGCTGTCACCGATGAATCCGCCCGCGTACGTATTGCCGTCCGAGTCCGTAGCCGCATCGCGGAAATTGTCGGAATCGCTCGTTTGCCAGATCTCCGCCCAGCCTGTGAGTCCAAGCTTGAAGTAGTCATCGGAGACATCCTGGATGCTCGGGAAAGTGACCGAGGATACCCTCACAAGCGCCGTATCGGCGAAACACGGCAAACTCCACGTGTAGCTCCCGTCGTTCGCTTCGTCAGATGCTATGGGATTGATGTCGGACACGAAGTCGTCAGTGGACCAGTCGATGTTCACATTCCCTACCAGATCGTTCGTATACCAGGTTATCTCATGATCCGGACCGGGCATCGGCCAGACCTCGCCTCCGTTCGGCTGAGTAACGGTGATGGTCGGCTGCGCGATTTCGAAATCCGCGTCGGATGTGTCGAATACGGTCGGAGCATCGGTCGACGAGATCCGTACCCTCACAGCGCCGGACGGATCAAGCGGGATGGGGTCCCACGTGTAACTGCCGTCATTGTCCTCTCCCGCCGCAATGGTGTGAAGGTCGGAGACAAAATTGTCCTTCGAATACTCGACTTCGACCGTCCCCGTGACATCCTCCGACGTCCACGTGATCTCTTCGCTGGTCCCGGGAACGAAAATCTCGCCACCGTTCGGGATCGTCACCTCAATCCACGGAGGCGGCTCGGTCGCCACCGTGAGAGGAAACCGGAAGCAGGCTGCGAGAGCGTCTGCGTCTGCGCTGTTCGGAATGGCGAACGGATTCGTGTAGTCGGCGCTCGCGCACTCGACAATGACCCACATCTCGTTTCCGTCAAGCCCCGTCACATTGTCCGCGGGAATCACCATGTGGTAGGTATTCCACGTAGCCCCGCTGTCAGTCGGCGTCATCTCAGCAGTGTTGCATTCATGGACGGCGGTAAGGACCGTGGACTCGATATTGACCACGTAATCCTCCATCACCCCCGCCGACAACTCCGAATCCCAATCGAAGACGGTGATGTCAAGTATCAGGTTGCCGCCCTTGTCTGCTTCATCCACGTAGTAGACCGTGCTGCTGTCGACAACATCCACACCCACCGCCTCGGTCGCGTGCGACGGGTGATACTCAGGCGCGCCGCCCCCCCAGTTCGCGATCACCGCGTAGCCGTACTTGATCCCCGGGAGCGGAATCGGGAACCGGAGGAGATAATTGCGCACGTTGGTCGTCGCGCAGAGGAAATAACCGACCTCCGGATCGCCTGAATTGAGGTAGGTCCAGAGGTCGTCGGTCGCTGTGAGTCCCTCGGCGAAGTACTTATACGGGTTGAGCGTCGCGGTTCCGGTGTAGCCCTTCGCAGCATATGCGCCCGGCGTATACCCGAACAGACCGGAGACCTGGAACTCAGGCGGATTGAACCATCTCGTGTAACCGTCCGCGTTCGAAAGAACCTGCTCGATTCCTGCGACCGGGTGGATCAGGTCCCCGTTGTATTCCATCACGCCGGATCCGTTGCCGATGAAGACGCCGCGGACATCGTATCCGTTGAACTTCGCCAGGCCCAGCGGATGAGTGATGGAGATGTCCACGTCCACGTCCACATATCCCACACCGGCGGTGATATCGTTGAACTTGAATCCGAGTCGCGCAGGATTCATGTTCAGGAACATCGTGACATTCGCCGTGAACATCCCCGAGCGGTTCGCAACCGCTTCCACCTTCATGTCGTCGATGTCGAAGTAGAGGTCATAGTACCCCCATAAGAACGTCTCCGGCTCGTTCATCGACAGTTCACTCTGCGATGTCAGCGCCGGGGGCTGCTCCACACTGTCGCCCGGTGTTTCGGGCGCGGTTACCGGGTTACCGGCACCGTTCGAGCAGCCCAGCACGAACAGCCCGCACAGGAAAACCAATACGAGATTCATGATCGATCGATGCATGGCATCCTCCAATTGGCCTCGATTCTGAACGGATTCTACACGGCTCCAGCGCAGGTAAGAACTAGCAGCCTTCCACCACCATTCGGGGAAATGATAAGAGGACATGAGACGAAAAGCAAATGACCGCTCTCGTCATATGTGCAAGCGGTGACTCTTGAGTCCCACGAACCCGGCTCGCGGCATCGGTTGGTTTATCAGCGGAGAAATGCCGTTTCAATCGCTCATCCGCTATCGCGAAGGCTCCCAGACATACTCCCCCGTCCTGTCGATATACCCCAACTTGCCCGTCGGAAAGTCCCCGACCAAGACAAGCGCGAGACCCTCGGAGAAGGGGCAAGCCCAGTCAAACTGCGCGCCTATGACAATCGCGCCAGTCTTATCGATATACCCCCACCTGCCCCCGGCGACTACGGGAGCGAGACCCTCCGAGAAGGACTCGCCGGAATCGAATTGCGGATTTATGACAAACGCACCTGTCCTGTCGATATACCCCCACCTGTCCCCTAACTCCACAGCCGCGAGACCCTCGGAGAAGGGGAAGGCCAAGTTGAACTGCGGGTCTATAACAAACGCGCCAGTCCTGTTGACATACCCCCACCTGCCCCCAATCTCGACAGCCGCGAGACCCTCGGAGAAGGACAAACCACGGGTAAACTGCGGGCTTATGACTATCGTGCCTGTACCGTCAATATACCAGCACCTGTCCCCGACCTGCACACGCGCGAGACCCTCGGAGAAGGACTCGGCATAGTCAAACTGCGGACTTATGACAAACTCACCCGTCCTGCCGATATATCCCCACCTGCCAGTCTGCCAGTCCCCGATCCTCACACACGCGAGACCCTCGGAGAAGGGGTGAGCCAAGTCGAACCGCGGGTCGATCACGATGTTGCCTGTCCTGTCGATATACCCCGACTCACCCGTCTCCCAGGCTCCGATTATCACAGCCGCAAGACCCTCCGAGAAAAGATTGGCATCGTTAAACTCCGCGTCTATGACAAGCTTTCCCGCCCTGTCGATATACCCGTACTTGTCCCCCACCCTCACGGCCGCGAGACCCTCAGAGAACGAACCGGCATAGTCAAACTCCAGACCAATCACAACCGCGCCTGTCCTGTCTATATACCCCCACTTGCCGTCTACTCTGACCCCAAACAGCGGTTGCTCGACCACTTCCGGCTCGGCAGCGGACACCAGCAGCGGCACAGCGAGCAGGAGAGCCGCCACAGTAAGCCTTATTGCCATTGCCATATACCTCCGTGTTCTGAAGGCCATTCACATCCGCGCGTATGGCCTCTCCTATCAACACGATAGCATGCCCGCCCATCTCCGACAACGGCACATAAAAAATCCGCGCGGGGCGCGGACGAGAACGGAACTCCTTATGCAAACGCCGGGCTAGCCGGCTTCTTCGTAGGCTTCACCTGGCTCCCGCACCACCTTCTCCCTCGGCTGGATCGGGTGAATCTCGATGTCTATCTTCCCCCGCAGGATGTCATCCTTCTCGACCTTCAGCACGCCCTTCTCGCTCCTGCTGGGAATCTCGTACATCACGTCGAGCATCAGCCGCTCGATTATGCTCCTCAGGCCTCTCGCGCCGGTCTTGCGCTTCAGAGCTTCGGTGGCGATCGCCTGAAGGGCGTCCGCGGTGAACTCGAGCTGTATTCCATCCAGTCCCAAAAGCTCCGTGAACTGCCGCGTGATGGCGTTCCTGGGCTCGGTCAGTATGCGCACCAGGTCCGCCTGCTCGAGATCGTCGACCGTTGTTATGACGGGGAATCGTCCGACGAACTCCGGGAGGAACCCGAACTTCACCAGGTCCTGCGGGAGGACGTCCCTGACGATCTCGCTGGCCTCCTTCCCCCTGCGGGGCTTGACATCCGTGCGGAAGCCCATCGTCTGATGCTCCTTCCGCGCGCGGATGATCTCATCGAGTCCCTCGAAAGTCCCGCCTCCCACGAAAAGAATATTGACTGTGTCGATCGGTATGTATGCCTGGTCGGGATGCTTTCTGCCGCCCTGCGGGGGCACGTTCGCCAGGGTGCCCTCGAGGATCTTCAGGAGCGCCTGCTGGACCCCCTCCCCGGAGACATCGCGGGTGATGGACGGATTGTCCTGGCTCTTGCGGGCTATCTTGTCGATCTCATCGACATAGATGATTCCGATCTGGCAGCGCTCGATGTCCTCCTCCGCGGCAACATAGAGCTTGAGTACAATGTTCTCCACGTCCTCGCCGACATACCCGGCCTCGGTGATGCTGGTGGCGTCGGCTATCGCGAACGGCACGTCGAGTATCTTGGCCAGAGTCTGGGCGAGAAGAGTCTTGCCGCATCCCGTGGGACCGATGAGGAGAATGTTGGATTTCGTGAGCTCGATTCCGCCCCTGGGCTGGAAGAAACTCTTGATCCTCTTGTAGTGGTTGTAGACGGCGACCGAGAGAGTCTTCTTCGCGTCCTCCTGCCCGATGACATACTCATCGAGCTGGGCCCTGATGCCCTTGGGAGTCCGCACCGCGAGTCGCTCGACCGGGGTGCGGTCCGCTCGGCCCCCGACGCGGTAGGGAGTATCCTCGTTGATCACCTGGACGCAAAGCTCCACGCATCTGTCGCAGATGTAAATCCCGTTGGGCGCGACAACAAGCTTGCTGACGCGGTTCTTGGGCCGCCCGCAGAAACTGCATCTCAGGTCGTCCGAGTCGAAATCAGGCATGGTTCCAGTCCGAAAACCCGCGGGTACGCCAACACTGTACCTCAGGGCGTGTGATCTCGCAACGATCGCTCTCTCACTCTCTGTATCGACCGCCGCCCGGCCGATTGAACACTGGGTGCCCCACTCCGGGGTGCCGGGCACAGGCTGAGCGCGACGAAGTCGCGCGTGTCTGTGCCCGCATCCCGACCGTCACCCGCCGCCCTGGTCTGCGTCCTTCTTCGCGCCCGGACGGCGCTTGGTGATAATCTCGTCGATGAGCCCGTACTTGACTGCGTCCTCCGGGCTCATGAACTTGTCCCTATCGGTATCGTCCCTGACTCTCTCGAGCGGCTGGCCGGTATGCTGCGCGATAATCTGGTTCAGCCTCTCGCGAGTCTTCAGGATGTTCTCGGCGTGGATTCCGATATCGGTCGCCTGACCGTGCACGCCGCCGCTGGGCTGATGGATCAAAATCTCGGAGTTCGGCAGCGCATAGCGCTTGCCCTTCGCGCCGCCGGCGAGGAGGACCGCGCCCATGCTTGCGGCCAGCCCGATGCATATCGTGCTGACATCGGGCTTTATTATCTGCATCGCGTCGTAAATCGCCAGGCCCTGGCTCACTATCCCGCCGGTAGTGTTGATATACAGATCAATATCCTTCTCCGGGTCCTCCTTCTCGAGAAACAGCAGGCTGGCCACAACCACATTCGCAAGGTGCTCGTCGATCGGCCTGCCGAGAATGATGATCCTGTCCTTCAGCAGGCGCGAGTAGATGTCGTAAGTCCTCTCTCCGCGGCTGGTCTGCTCGATGACGTACGGAATAAGACCCATTACTGCACCTCTTCATGCAGAGACTGACCGACCCGCCCGGGCACGGTTAATACCTCTTAAAGATATACCATACTATCGATCAAAAGGGCGTCCGCGTGTCCCTCTTAACGCAAGTTAATGCCGCGCGCACCGACCTGGTCGCCCGGCTCAGAACAGGGGCGCGCCGGAGATGACTTTCCTGTGAAGCTCATCGAGGGCTTCGGCGCAGTGGGGATACTCCCTCCAGCGGCAGTCCCCGCACAGGGGATCCAGGGCTGATGAGTCCACGTAACTGCCGATTCGCTGCAGGATCGACGCCCAGTCCTGCACGCTGTCTTCCGCGATATCCAGCCACGTCAGCACCCTCCTGTCCATGAGGGTCGATTCATCCGGCGCTCCGGCCGGGATCGGAACGCCCTCGGGATCGTCGACCGTGCACCTGCCCTCCGAGAAATGAGGGCAGTGCTCGCAGAGGATGTCCGCCGATGTGATCACCTGCACCTGGGCGTCCGGATTCGCCCGCAGGTGCTCCGACACATGGTCCATCTGCGCGACAAACTCCACGCTGTAGCCGAGCCCCTTGTATCCCTGAAGACACAGAAGGCTGTGCGCGCGTATCCGTAAGGGAGATTCGAGCGGTCCCATGGGCCCTGCCATTAGAATCCCGAACGACAGACCCGCGCTGCCTCAGGCGGACTCCCCGGCGCTTCCGGATTCCTCAGCGGGCTGCTTCGCGCCCTTCTGCTCCCCGGACGTGGGGGTCGCCAGCCAGTCCTCGCGTATGGTCAGCTCGGGATCCTCGATGCTTTCCAGGAAATGCTTCTCGTGAGATTCGCCCTCTTCCCTTGCCTTCTCCATCATCGACTGGAATTCCTCCTCCGGTACCCTCTCGGCCTTGACCTTGTCGATGAGAAAATGCGAGACCTTCTTCTTGAGGATATCGTCGCGAGTGTTCTCGACAAACGCGCGATCCTTCAGAAGGGTTCTCAGATCCTGCTCCCTGAGGGCCTGGCGGTACGCCAACATCATGAGATAGTTGGCCACCTCCTCGTCCGCGACCCCTATCGATTCCTTGCGCGCCACCTCCCGGATCAGAAGATCCAGTCTTACCGTCCGCTCGGCCTGGTAGCGCGCTCTTTTCCTCATCCGACGCCCGGCTTCGTTATCAGGTTTCACCAGTTCCTCGATCTGAACCCCGTCCCTCGTGAGCGATTCAAGCGCGCGATCGAGGATGTCCACATAGTGCCCGCGGACCAGGCCCTCCGGCAGAGGAAAATCAAAGGCGCGCGACAGGTAGGCCTCAAGCTGATCCATCGTGGCGCGCTCGTCCATCTTTGCCCAGTTCGCCCGGATCTCACCCCTGACCTGCTCTCTCAGAGCGTCCACCGACTCGATTCCCTGCTCACGAAATCTCTCCTTCACCAGCTCCTCGGTCAGCTCCGCCAGATCCACCTCCCTGATGTTCAGCACCCGGAGCTTGATATTCGCCGCTGTCCCCCGGACCCGCGGATCGCCGAAATCGTCGGGAAGCACCAGCTCGAACTCCTTGATTTCCTCCAGCTCCATCCCGATGAGCTGCTCCTCGAGACCCTCAAGGGCTTTCCCGCGGCCGACCTCGACCTCCATCACATCCTCCACGTATCGCCACGGCCTCTCGCCCTCGATGGACTCAACCATCACGTCCGGGACCTCGGCCTCGAAATGAAGCAGCAGAAAATCCCCGCTCCGCACCGGCCGGTCCTTGACCTGCCTCGATTCGCCGAGGCTGATGCGAAGCCGCCTGACGGCGCCGTCCAGTATCTCGTCGGTCATCTCCCGGCGGGGCAGTACCGCCTCGAGCGAGGCGTAGTCGACCTCCGGGATGGGCGGCACCATCTCGATCGTCGCGACATACTTGAACTCGCTGCCGTCCTCCCACGGGTCGTGATCCACTCGCGGCGTGCCGACCAGCGAAATCTCTTTCTCCTTCAGGATGGGAAAGAGGGTGTCCTGGATTATGTCCTCGGTGGCCTCACTGATGATCTTCTCTTTTCCGTAATGCCTGTTGAGGATGTTTCTTGGAGCCTTGCCGGGACGGAAGCCGGGGATGTTCGCGTTCTTGGCGAGATCGGAGTAGATGGAGTCAAGCTTGCTCCTGAACCTGTCGGGGGGAACTGAGACGGACACGCGGCAGGCGGTCGGAGATATCGTCTCGAACTCTGCGCGTGGAGTGGATTTCGAATTCATCGGCGCGACATCCTCGCTGCGGTCTGGGCATAAAAAAAAGCGGGAAACGGGACTCGAACCCGCGACATCAACCTTGGCAAGGTTGCGCTCTACCAGCTGAGCTATTCCCGCAAGGCTTCTGCGCCCGCAGAATGTGAATTTACCGCAGCCGGGCGGTCTTGTCAAGACGATCGAGCGGGGGTGGATCCAGCAAATGACTCTGCAGTTAGCCCTCACCCCCCGGCCCCCTCTCCACAGGTGGAGAGGGGGAGCAGGGGTGAGATGGAGAATCAACCGCCGGATGCACCCAGGCGGAAGTGCAGATTCGCGACCGATTCTCGAAAGACGGCAATGAAAGGGGCACGGTCGAAACCGTGCCCCTGCTCCTTCAGAAACACCCGAGCTGAGGCGCGGGTCAGAGCTCGACACCGGCCTGCTGCTGGTTCTTGGGAGCCGCGACATCGACGCCTGAATCGACGACGATGATCACGCCGTCACGACGTCCGTCGGGGCCGACATACAGGTCCTCTCGCCTCGGGTTGCTCGGATCAAACTGCTGGTTGACCGTGAACAAACTGCGCTCGGTGAAGTCACCCCACATGTTGTACACGTCATTACCGGCATTGAAGATCGTTCCGTAACCGGCGAGGTGGAACCCTATGATCGCACCGGTAATCGGTGCCCTGGGATTCGGCTCGGGATCTCCCACGAAACTGGAGTACCCGCCGACGCCCTCGAACAGCGCGTAGTAGTAGAAATTGCCCGGGGTGAGCCAGAACTGGTAGTCGTCACGATAGTTCGTCGTGTTCTCGAACGCATAGGCCGAATACTGCGGGTTTGTGTAGCCCGGAGGCCAGACGCTGTTGGGATCAGGTTCGGGAACGACGACGATCGGCCACGGCGCATGCCGCTGCCCCTCGCTCACTTCCCACATCAGGTTGCCCTGCTCGCCACCGACCAGCCGGCGCACGTACCAAAGCGCGCGGTCAAACGGGAACGCCCAGATGTTGACGCGCGCCGCACCGCTGTCTTCGAATCGGAACTCCAGAGGACCAAAACCGTTCTCGGCGGGATTGGTCTTGAGTTTGCCGAACTTCGACACATCACGCGTCCGCTGGAAGGGGTTATTGGGATATTGACCGAGGTAGCCGAACTGTATGAGAACATCCACGTCACCGGGGAACGGCACGTACCCCGGATCATCCGGCGGCATGTAGTAGCTCATGCCCGTGTCCGGGTTGATCGGGGAGCCAAGCTTGACGAAAGTGTCGGTGACGTCACCGCCGTAGAGGATGAGCGGGTAGAAGCCGCCGGTGTCCACGGCGTAGCGCTCCAGTGCGATCTGGATCGCGTGGATGTTGCTCTTCACCTCGGCTTCCTTGGCCTTCTCGCGCGCCTTGATAAAGTTGGGCAGCGCCATGGCGGCCAGGATGCCGATGATGACGATGACGACCAGCAACTCGATAAGGGTGAATCCGTGCTGCGATCTCTTCATCGTGCTCGGATACACCTCCTTTCAGACCAGGTTTGGTGCGGGCCAAAAGCCGGTCCTGGCTTTCGGCCCTCCCCGTCCGATACTGCAGTTTTCAATGTGCACTAAGCCCGGCCCAGGTCTCCCGTGTCTGAAAGGCGTTATGATAAGACAATTGATAAATGGGTCTATGATTCTGCCTTTCAGCCTCAAGGAACGGAATGGTCCCGGGCCGCATATATCATGTCTTACCCTCGATCAGCACTCAGTCGCTCCCGATCTCATCAGGTGGCGAACTGGAGCTGATCCTTGACCGTGTCGGACTTGACATCAACACCCGAGGAGACCTCGATGATGACCCAGTCCAGCACACCGTCCGCACCGGACTTCCGGTACGTGTCGATGTTGCCGGGATCCATCGGGTTGATGCCGTCGGCAAACGCGCCGGTCCAGGGATCGAACTCCTGGGACGGATAGCCGGTCGTCTCAACGCGCTGCTGGTTCCCGCTTGCGCGTGTGTCAAGGCCGTCGGGCACACCGATCGGGAAATCCGGGATCGGAGACTCATCCGGAAGCTGCCCGCGGGCGGGCATCCGGTTGAAGTAGTCAAGACCGCCCTCAACCAGGCTGTCACGATCACCGGCTGCGCCGTACCCGTACAACAGATACCCGGCCGCCTCGTCCGACGTGATACCGAAGTCGGTCCAGTTCACGCCCGGATCAGTCACCGCCTTCCAGTTCGCGGCATAGTGGAAGTAAACCGGGATCGCGTCGTTGAAGATCGGGTGGTAATAGAAATTGCCGGGCGAATCCAGGTCGGGATCGCTGAAGACAGTCCCGGAACCCGAAGCCTCGAACTCCTCTATCGACTCGGTCGTATAGAGGACGTAGTCCGTCTGAGGAGTGTCACCCCAGCCGAATCCAAGATCGAACATCTTGTCGCCATGCTCGCCGCCGTAAGGAAACATGCCGGTCATGCCGGTATTGTTGATGCTCGATGAGTTCCACATACCGGTGTCGCGGCGTGCGAACGGGTTGACCGGATATTCCGCGAGGTAGCCGAACTGGATCAGGGGATCCATCAGCATCCTCAGGTTGTCCGGCCCGATGGCCAGGGCGTCAATCGGGGTCTTCGCGAAAGGCGTCATTCCGTAGGTCGGGAACGCGCTGACTCCGTTGTTGAAGTACAGCTCATAGCACTTGATGATATTGCTGTCGCGCTCGGCGCCGACCAGGAAAGGCGGATAGATGCCGCCCGAGTCTACAGCATACCTCTCAAGGGCGATCTGGATGGCGTGGATGTTCGATTTCACCTCGGCCTCGCGGGCCTTGTTGCGCGCCTTGATGAAGTTGGGCAGCGCGATCGCGGCCAGGATGCCGATGATGACGATCACCACGAGGAGCTCGATAAGGGTAAAACCGTGCTCGTTCCTGTTCTTGTGCTTCACTAATAGCACCTCCTTTCCAGCACGAGCTATGTAATTGATGTTCCTCAATCTACCCCCTGAGAATCCCTACGGGTTCACAGGATATGAATCGTTATGATTACGTATCCCTCCCCGTCATAATGGGAAAAACCGTTTATGAGCAGAAATAATGCGCTGTGACAAACACCGACTACAACGCGGTCCCTGGATCGGGACTTCCCGGCTTCGTCGAGGATGACAGGCGGATAATGCGGGGATAAGATGAATGAAAACCGGCCTGAGTAGCTACCTCGAAATGTACTCGTATTGGAGCTTTCTTACTCTCCGATGACTCTCGCTTCTCGAAAAATCCGATAATGCAATGACGCTATAAGAGTATGACCAGGTTACGAGTATAAATCGATCGTCAACGGATTGTCAAGCTGCCAACACTCTGTCCTGCGTTTCCGACCGCTGAATGATTCGATCGGTCGCTCTCACTCTTTCTGACTATGATGTCGACCCGGCGGTTCAGGAATAATGCGCTCGCCAGGGCTCGATCATATTTACCACCGAACGGGCGGTTTCCGCAAGGGGCCAGACACGGACATTCTTCCGGGTACCAGTTGGCCGGGGCCTAAAATGCGCGAGGGGGGATTTGAACCCCCACGCCTTGCGGCACCAGATCCTAAATCTGGCGCGTCTGCCATTCCGCCACTCGCGCCCGTTAACCCATATTATACATCCTACCCCCTCGCCCCTGCGCGGTTGTCTCATGACCGCGAACGTCCTTCTCAATCTCACGATACCGTTTCAGCATGGACTACTCGGGAAGGCGAGGCACCTGCCGAGCCGCATCGTGCAATCAACCCTCGGCTCGGCAGGAGCCTCGCCCTCTGGGCTAGTTCATCACCAGCGTCCCGAGCTTCCCCAGCACCTCCGCCACCGTCTCCTCCGGCAGTGCACAGATAAGCTCGGCCTTTCGAGCCTTCCAGTCGAGACTCCTGACCTGATCCGAGAGGATCGCCCCCTCGATCGGCAAGCCCAGCGGTATGAGCACCTCGAATGGATACCCCTTCACCCGGCTTGTGACGGGGCACATGAGAGCCAGCCCGCTCTTTCTGTTATACGCCGCCGGCGAGACGATGACCGCCGGACGGTGCCCGGCCTGCTCTTTCCCCGCCTGAGGCGTGAAGCTGACCCATACAAGATCGCCGCGATCCGGAATCCACGCCATGCTTACCACGCCTCTCGACCGACCGACGGACCGAAGTCCTCTTCATCATGACGGTTTCGCTTCGTTATGCCCGCCACGAGGCTTTCGAGGCTGTAGCGGCTCGGGACAGGCCTGATGACGAGCTCGTCATCAGTCAGCGAGACTTCGACGGCTGAGTCGTCATCCAGCCCCATCTCCCTGGCGAACGCCTTCGGAATCCGTATCGCCAGGCTGTTGCCCCATTTGTGGACCCTGGTTTTCACGCCATAAGCCCCCTCTCCGGATTGTGTATCTACATTGTGTATCTACAATGAATATACGCCATTGACCGGATTCGGTCAAGAGAACAATCCGCCGCAGGAGATCGCCCCTATTTCCACACTATCTTCGCGCCTTCCTTCAGGTCGCGGACCTCGGCGCCGATTGCGGCAAGCTCATCACGTATCATGTCAGCCAGCTCATAGTTCTTCGATGCCCTGGCAGCCTCACGCACTCTCAGCAGCACCTCCGCAAGCTTCGCCGCATCACCGCTGCCCTTCGCCGCCTCCTCGCGCTCCTCCTCAGTCGAATAGAGGCCTTTCCTCTCATCTCCAAGAATCCCGAGAACCTCGCAGAGATGGGCAAGTCCGCCGAGCGCGACATTCGCCGCGTCGAAATCGTCAGGGTTGCCGGACGTCATCTCGGTCAGGTACGCGTTCGCGCGATTGACGAGCTGGAACAACTCGCCGGCTGCGCCCTGGGTGTTGAAGTCGGCGGCCAGATGCTGGTGGGCCCGGTAGAGCGCGATCCTCGTGGCGTCGACCAGACGCTCACTCGGCGTGAGGCCGCTCTCGAGCAAATCCTCCACCGGCACGCCCTCGCTCATCCGTTTGGCGAACGTCTCGACATCGTATCTGTGCCTCGCGTCCATGTGACCCCAGATCCTCAGCCAGTTCTCGTTCCGCTCCTCCGCCCGCCATCTCAGGAAATCAGTCAGCCTCTTGACAACCTCCACTATTCGCGCCTTCGCCCTCACCAATTCCTCGAGCTTCTCGAACGAGAAGTCCACCGACTTCCGATAGTGCGCGGAGAGCAGGAAAAGCCGGATGACCTCGGGATCGTGGTCCCTCAGCACATCCCGCATCCTCAGACTCCTGCCGCTCTTCGCCATCTTCGCCCCCTCGAGCGTCACCCACTCGAAGTGCATCCAGATGCGCGCGAAATCCTCGTCCGGGTACGCGCATTTGGCCTGGGCAAGCTCGTTCTCATGGTGCGGGAACTTCAGCTCCTGCCCGCCGCCATGGATGTCGAAGGACTTGCCGAGATACTGGGAGCTCATGAGCGAGCACTCGATGTGCCATCCGGGACGGCCGTCGCCCCACGGGCTCGGCCAGGTCGGCTCGCCCGGCTTGGCCGCTTTCCAGAGCGCGAAATCCCTCGGGTCGCGCTTCTCCTTCGCCGTCTCGTCCTGCCTGGATTCCTCCAGCAGATCGTCGAACTTCCGCCGCGAAAGCTGGAGGTAGTCCGCGTATGACTTGACGTCGAAATAGACGCTGCCGTCGCCACCGATGTACGTGTGTCCCGTGTCGATGATTTTCCGGACATAGTCGACGATCTCCGGAATGTGAGTGGACACCTTGGGGTAGAAATCCGCAGGCTCGACGCCGAGCCCGAAGAGGTCGGTGTAGTACTCGTGCACGAACCTCGCCGACCACTGGATCGGGTCGGCCTCGCCCGCTTTCGCGGCCTCGGCGATGGTCTTGTCGTCGACGTCGGTGAAATTCGTCACGAAACTGACGCGATAGCCGTGCGCGCGAAACACCTTCCTGACAACGTCGAAAAACACCGGCCCGCGCATGTTGCCGACATGGACGAACTGGTAGGTGGTGGGCCCGCAGACGTAGATCGTGACCTCAGGATGATCCTCCACACACGGGAACTCGTCCTCGCGACGCGTCAGCGCGTTGTAGATCGTGATCGGGGGCATACGGCCCCAGGGGTACGTGTCCACGATTCACCACCTTTTGCAGGATTTTGGCTTGCGACAGCCTTTCGACCAATACTATCCGGCCGTGGTTCGATTATCAACATCGGTCGGAATCGCGCTCCGTAAGACACCTACAATCCGCCTGCGGCGGATTGTAGGCGCCACCCGGCAATGCGCCACCCGCCAGTGCGCAGAGTCAGCTTGCAGTCTCCGCCATCTCCATCAGGACCATTCGTGCCCGATGGAGCCTGCGATCGATCTCGTCCAGCGTGAACGCCTGCATCAGCTTGCTCAGCTCGAATCCGCTCTTCCTCCCCGTCAGCGCGATCCTCAGAGGCATGTACACCTGCCGCTTGCCCTGCTCCGCGGCAAGCCGCTCGACTACCTCCAGTCTCTGCCCTCCGCAGGTACGCCGCAATGCGTTTATCGGAGCGAGCGCTTCATGCGGGTCGAACTTCTCGAACGCCTCTCTCAGGACGTCGGCGGTGGGAGCTTCCACAAGAGGCAGGATGTCGCGGCCCACGGCATCGAACGTGCCTATCTCATCTCGAACCAGTGCCAGGATTCTGCGGACAGTGTCCGTCCTGTCTTCGTCAAGCTCGATGTCGGTCGAGTATGCGGATTTCCTCCAGGCCTCGAGAATCTTCGGCGGCGACATCCTCGCGAGATGCTTCCGCTCGAGGTGCGCGAGTCTCGCGGGATCATGCGTCGCGGAAGACGTGGAGACCCGGTTAAAACTGAACGAGGAGACGAGCTCATCCGGATCAAGGACCTCTTTGCCGGCCGGATGAGTCCATCCCAGCAGGGCAAGATGATTGATCAGCGCCTCGGGGAGGTATCGCCTGATCTCGTCCAGCCCGGTCATCGAATCGCGCTTGCTCAGCTTCCTCCCGCCCGGACCGGTGATGAGCGGGAGATGCGCGAACTCGGGCGGGTCGTGCCCGAGCGCTCTGAGGAGGAGAATCTGCGCAGGCGTGTTCGGGATATGGTCCGCGCCGCGGATTACATGGGTTATTTCCATCGACGCGTCGTCGACCGGGCTGACGAGCATGTACGTCGGCTTGCCGTCGCCCCGCACGCAGACAAAATCGCCTATCAGCGATGTCTGAAAAACCTGCTCGCCGAACACGAGGTCGCGGAATTCGACCGCCTCGCCGAATCTTGCCGGATCAACATGAAATCGCCATACGCAACTCGCGCCGCCCTGAATCCTCTGCTCGGCTTCCTTCCCCGCCAGATTCCTGCAGCGGCCGTCATAAACGTATGCCCTGCCCGCGGCACGGGCGACCGTGCGCTGAAGGTTCAGATCGGACTCGGTGCAGAAGCAGGGATACAGGAAGTCATCCTTCCTGAGCCGCTCGATAGCCTTCGCGTAGATGTCAAGCCGCTCGGACTGACGGTACGGCGCGTACGGTCCTCCCTTGTCAGGGCCCTCGTCCCAGTCCAGGCCAAGGTACTCGAGAGCGGCGAGGACCTCGGATTCCCATTCGGGCTTCGAGCGCTCGGGATCGGTGTCATCCATTCGAACGACGAATCGGCCCTCATTCTTTCGCGCCGCGAGGAAGGCGAAGAGCGCGGTGTGGAGGGTCCCGAGATGAGGCGGGCCGGTGGGTGATGGAGCGAATCGGGTTCTGAACTCAGGGCGCATTGTCGATGCGTCGCAACGGGGTATCAGCGATTCCCCTATTTGCTTCTATATTATTCTTGACCTTTCTATCCTGATTCCCATAGAAGAGACTGCCCTCGGCAGGAGGTTTGCAACCACGATCATTATAGCATCTGAACCATCGGCCGCCCGAAAAGCGCCAGCCTGGCATGTGGGGCAGGCTTTCCAGCCTGCCGAGGCAGACTGGAAAGCCGGGTGCCGGGCACAGACTGAGCGCGACGAAGTCGCGCGTGTCTGTGCCCGATCCCCGATCTCATCCAGGCCCTGCGAGAGCCAATTCCCGGATGCACTCCCGCATCACAGATGCGGGTCTGCCTGTATGTGGGACAGGCTCTCCAGCCTGCTAATCCACCGTCCAAATGTGGGGCAGGCTTTCCAGCCTGCCGCTCCGCCGCCATCTCAGGTTATAATTCCCTCATTCCGCCTGACGGGAACCTCGACATGAACATACCGGAGATCATCGACCTCAGAAGCGACACGGTAACAAAGCCGACACCCGCAATGCGGGAAGCGATGGCGACGTGCGAGGTGGGTGACGACGTGTTCGGAGACGATCCGACCGTCATCGAGCTCGAGAGAATGACCGCCGAGATGGTGGGAACCGAGGCGAGCGTGTGGTGTCCGACCGGCACGATGGCCAACCAGGTCGCGGTAGCGACGCATACGAGGCCGGGGCAGGAGGTCATCGCGGGCAACTGGTCGCACATAGTCAACTACGAGCTTGGGGGCATCGCGTGGAATTCACTCTGCCAGCTCTATCCGGTGTCGGATGAGGGCGGGCGTCCGAGTCTGAAGGATGTGGATGCCGTTATTCGGGAGGAAACCATGCACACGCCCGGGACCGGCCTGCTGTGCCTCGAGAACACTCACAATCGTCGCGGCGGACGAGTCATCCCCATCGAGGAGCTCCGGGCGCTTGCCGACCTCGGGCATCGCAGAGACGTCCCGGTCTACCTCGACGGGGCGAGAATCTGGAACGCATCCACCGCCTCAGGAGTCCCGGTGAGCCAGTACGCGGCCTGCGTCGATTCGATGATGTTCTGCCTGTCGAAGGGTCTGGCGAGTCCGGCGGGGAGCATGCTGTGCGGGAGAAGGGAGTTCATCGACAGGGCGCGCAGGCTTCGGAAGCGCATGGGCGGCGGTCTCCGGCAGGCCGGCGTGCTCGCCGCGTGCGGAATTGTGAGCCTCAGGGAGATGATTCATCGACTCGGGGAGGACCATGAGAACGCGAAGCGTCTGGCGAAGGCGATGAGCGGGTCGGGAGCGCTCCAGATCGATCCCGAGACGGTCCAGACGAACATATGCATATTCAAGCTCCCGGAGGGGGTGTCCGGGACGAGCGTCGATTTCGCTGCGGCGGCACGTGCAGAGGGCCTTCTGGTCACGTGCATGGGGCGGGACCACGTGCGGATGGTGACCCACAACGACTTCCGGGGGGAATGGATCGAGGCGGTGGTTCGGCGGGCGAGCGAGGCGATGGCGAAGATCGGGTAGCGGCAATCCGTCCGACCGCCGATCCTCGATTCCATCTCTTGCCCCCGTATATGGCGCACTCGCAAGGCGCTTGAACCATATGCTGCTGGACGAAGGCGCCCGTTCGGAGTAAACTATATTTCCCGACGGGGGGGACAGCGGGGGACTTATTACCGAAGAGCAGTCGGGAGGTCTGCATGTTTTTCACCGGAGTCGTTGGACCTCATACTTGACTCAGCGGGTGCGATCGTAGGATACAGGGCAAGCGGCGAAGCCGGCCGATTGCGGAATTGCTTGTTTCGAGAGTTGATGTCTCCACAGGCGGATCGTGCCACGTAGACGCAAAAAACGCCCCAAGGCTCAGCCCACCGCTCCGCTCATCAGCGAGGGGAAGAAGGAGCAGTATTTCTTCCTGCCCCTGACCGTCCTGCTCGCGATAGTCGGATACGCCGTGACGATCTGCCCCACCGTCTATGTGGGCGACAGCGGGGAGCTGTCGGCCGCCGCGTATTTCCTCGGCGTCCCGCACTCCCCGGGCTACCCCCTCTACTGCCTCCTCGGCTGGCTCTTCGCCCGCGCTCCGATTCCCGGCGATGTCGCCTTCAATCTCAACGTCATGAGCGCGGTCTTCGCGGTCGGCACGGTCCTCGTCCTCTATCTCATCATTTACCACTTCACCCGCACCCCCTACCTGAGCTTCTCCATCAGTCTTGCCTACGCGTTCAGCCCGATCTTCTGGTCGCAGGCGGTCGTGGCCGAGGTCTACTCCCTCAACACCTTCCTGACCGCACTGGCGCTTTACTTCCTCTGCCGCTGGATCGAGAAGCGCGCCGATCGCTGGCTTTACATGGCGAGCTTCACCATGGGGCTCGCCGTCACGAATCATCAACTGTCCCTTCTCCTCCTCCCCACCGGAATCTACATGCTCTGGCTCTTCGGCAAGGGCCTGAAGAAGCCTGTGAGATTCTGGATTACGCTCGGCCTCCTGTACGTGCTGGGCCTGCTGGTCTACCTCTACCTGCCGATCCGCGCCGCCGTCGATCCGCCTCTGAACTGGGGCGATCCGGACAATCCGGTCGATCTGTTCAGCACTATCTTCACGCCCGCGGGGGCGCAAACAGCCCGCGGCAGCAGGCTCGAGCATTTCATCTACGCCCTGTATCTCTGGCTGGCCCAGTTCAGCCCGGCCATCGTGACCGGGGGAGGAAGATACCTGATCCCGATCCCGATCATCTGGGCGTTCGGCATTTGGGGCATATACAAGGGCCTGTCGACCGAATGGCGAATGGCGAGAGTGTTCATCCTGTTCATGCTGCTCAATGTTGCTGCGATTCTGCTCGTCTCGCGCCCCACCGGCCAGGAGATGATGATCGTCGGTGTCTATTATCTCCCCACCTTCCTGGTGTTCGCGGTATTCATGGCCACCGGGATACGGGAATGGCTGCAGCAGTTCGTCCTCGCCTTCGGGGAGCGGCGCCGACCGATTCTCCTCGGCCTGCTCATCCTGGTTCTTGTCCTTATCCCCGAGTACCAGTTCTACCAGAACCGTCCCGCTGTCGATCGCTCGAATGACTACTACGCCAGGGACTACGGCACCGCCCTCCTGACTTCGTGCCCCCCAAAGACAATCCTTCTCGTCAACTGGGACGACATCTTCACCCTCTGGTACCTGCAGAAAGTGGAGGGAATCAGGCCGGACGTCATTCCGATCCTGGCGGACCTCCCGCTGGGTCCCGATCAGAGCTATTGGGGCGGATGGTACATCGAGGAGCTGCAGGGGAAGCATCCCGAGATCTTCGAGGATACCGGCCTCAACAGCACGCTGTTCCGCACCAAGGAGCAGGCGGTCGATTCGTTCGTGGCGGCCAATCTCAAGCGCGGCAGGGACGTGTATTTCTCCTTCTACGGGCTCGGCTACAATTTCGAGATGTTCGATTTCCTGGTTTATCCAATTGGGCCGGTCTATCGCGCGAGGGAGCAGAAGCCGGAGAATGTGTTCGATCTTGCCGATCTCGTCCTGGCCAAGCAGGCGTGGGAGAACACGCTGGAGGGATTTCGCAACATCTACGACTATTACGGCAGCCGCAGGGTTGACGAAGAAGATTTCATCATCGCGCGCCTGTCCGATAATCTGTACAAGACCGCCATGGTGACGCTGAATCTCGACCAGAACAAAGCCGAATGGTTCCTCGAACAGGCGGTCGCAGTACATAACGGCAACTTCGCCGCCACTTTCAGGCTCGCCAACCTGAGATATCAGGCCGGCCGATACGCCGATGCGCGCGACCTCCTCATCACCGCCTGCCAAATCGACCCCACCAACCCCGACCCTCATCTGCTGCTCGGTCGGCTCTACAAAGAAATGGGACAGAACGAGCTCGCGATCGAGTCACTGGAGCGCGTCCTTGCCATCGATCCCGACCAGCCCGACGCTCGCGCCCTGCTCCTCCAGCTCCAGGGCCGGTAGGCCCGATTTCCCGTCCGACCGACCTCAACGGCAAGACCGGAAATATTTCCGCGAAAATCACCCGTCCCCCTTTGGCTTAATCGACCTTGATGGTACAATGAGCATGCGTTTTGGTGGAGACGCCCGTAGAGATTCTCAGGGCAAGGATGGATCGGGGTCTTCCACCAACTTCACATAAACGCGCATATCCCTGATCCGGAACAACTTGTTCGACCCTGTTGAAGCGGTCGGCCCACTTTGGGCACCGGGCTGTCGCATTTGCGCGGGTCATAGCGAGAAGCTTTTCCCGGATGCCGCTCCGATCGTCGGACGCACCTCATTTGCTCTCGTATCCGGACGATTGCGCTCTCCGGGCAAAGCCGAAGTGCAGGTGACGACTCCCGCTCGTCGGCGGCGGATGTCGCGCGGCGGGTGGAGGGAGCCGCTTGAGGGGTCGAGGGAACCCCCTGGCGATGTTGGATTCACATAGGAGCCGGTCGTCAGTTGCGCGACCGGCTCCTTGTTATTGAACAGCTAGGAGAACCACCGCCAAGCTTGGCTTCGATCAGAACCCCCGTGCAGATCGCGTGTGGCGCCTCCAAGCGAAGCTTGGAGGTGTCTCACCTAATGTTGCCCTTCGAAATCCCGTGCAGATCCCGTGTGCCGCCTCCAAGCGAAGCTTGGAGGTGCTTCTCCTAATGTTGCCCCTTGGAATCCCCGTGCAGATCCCGTGTGCCGCCTCCAAGCGAAGCTTGGAGGTGTCTCACCTAATGTTGAATCCACGACCGATCGCGCGAATCCAAAACACCAAAGCGCAGAAAGCGTCAGCTTCAGGGCGGCCCATCCGTTCTACAAGTGAGGAGGCTAAAGCTGGATGCCTGAGAGCACCGCCACATCGAAGTACGTTCGCTTCAACATCCCGGGAGATGCCCATGCCCTGAGCTTCGCCTGCTTCCGGAACAGAAGATTCCTCAACTACTCGCTCACGCGGAAGTACTTCATCGAAGCCCTCTCTGCAGCGAGAAAGAAGCACAACTTCCACATCTGGGCGTACGTAATAATGCCTGAGCATGCACACCTGCTCATCTTTCCAAGGAACGAGAGCTACTCGATCTCCGACATCCTGCAGTCGATCAAGCAGCCCGTTGCAAGAAAAGCGATCAGGTTTCTGCGGCAGAACAGGCCCGAGGTCCTCAGGCTGATGGAGACAGGAGAGAAGCACCATCCCTACCGGTTCTGGCAGGACGGGGGAGGCTACGACCGCAACATCAGGGATCACGACGAACTTGTCAGGTTTGTCGAGTATGCGCACGACAATCCTGTGAAGCGGGGATTGGTCGAGAAGCCGGAAGATTGGTACTGGTCGAGCGCCAGGGAATGGATAAGCGGCGAGCATGGTCCGATTCGTGTCGATAAGGAATCGTTTCCGGTCATGTGATAGGAGTTGAGCGGGTAGCCGCTGGTTGGCGGCGGGAGTCAACATTAGGTGAAACACCTCCAAGCTTCGCTTGGAGGCGCCACAGGGAGGGTGAGTGTCGGATGGTGGCGGAAGTCAACATTAGGTGAAACACCTCCAAGCTTCGCTTGGAGGCGCCACAGGGAGGGTGAGTGTCGGATGGTGGCGGAAGTCAACATTAGGTGAAACACCTCCAAGCTTCGCTTGGACGCGCCACAAGGATGATGAACTATGTCATCTTCTGTCGGAATCCCCCTGCAGATCCCGTGTGGCGCCTCCAAGCGGAGCGCAGCGGAGCTTGGAGGTGTCTCACCTAATGTAGAATCCACGAACGATCGCGCGAATCCAAAATTTGAGCATTCGGGCTGCGGGCATGTATAATCTGGCAGGCCTGCTCGCAGGCCGGAAATCACCCTCATGCCGAACGGGTATCCCATACTCGCCCGCGTCAACTCCCCGAAAGACCTTAAGAACCTGACTCTCTCCGAGCTCAGGGGACTCTGCCGCGACATCCGCGAGTTCATCGTGCACGTCGTCTCGCAGACGGGAGGGCATCTGGCCAGCAACCTCGGAGCGGTCGAGCTGACCGTGGCGGTCCATTATGTTTTTGACTCGCCGCGCGACCGGATTGTGTGGGATGTCGGCCATCAGGCGTACCCCCACAAGATTCTGACCGAGCGGAAGGACGTGTTCCACACTCTCAGGCAGCTCGGGGGGATCTCGGGATTTCCGAATCGCGCGGAGAGCGAGCACGACACGTTCGGCGTGGGGCACGCGTCGACAAGCCTTGCCGCCGCGATGGGCATGGCGAAGGCGAGGGACCTGAAGGGCGAGGACCATCATGTAGTGGCGGTGATAGGCGACGGCGCGATGACGGGCGGGCTGGCGTTCGAGGCGATCAACAACGCCAGCAACTTCCCCAGCCGCCTTATCGTGATACTGAACGACAACGCCATGTCGATCAGCCCGAACGTGGGCGGCATGAGCCGTCATCTCTCGTTCCTGCGCACGATCCCGACGGTTCGGAACATCAAGGCGGGTACGCTCAAGGCGCTCAGGAGAATCCCGCTCATCGGGAAGAGGCTGGCGAAGAGCATCGACGCCGCCAGCGAGAGCCTTTTCTATTTCGTGACGCCCACCCGCGAGGGTGTGATGTTCGAGGAGTTCGGGTTCACTTACCTCGGGCCGTTCGACGGGCACAACCTGAAGGTAATAATCGACGTACTGAAGTCGGCGAAGAACTGGGCGGAGTCGGGGCCGATACTGATTCATGTCCATACGAGAAAGGGCAAGGGCTATGTGCCCGCCGAGGGTTCTCCGACGAGCTATCACGGTGTCGGGGCGTTCGATCCCGAGGTCTCCAAGGTCGAGAAAATCCCGCGCAAGGGCCAGGAGCCGAAGAAGCCGACGTACACCGAGATTTTCGCTGACGCCCTCCTCGAGCTTGCGGTCACCGATCGCAGGATTGTGGCGATAACCGCCGCCATGGCCGAAGGCACCGGTCTCGACAAGTTCCGGGACCGAATTCCTGAGCGCTTTTTCGATGTGGGCATCGCCGAGCAGTTCGCCGTCACTTTTTCCGCGGGACTCGCGACCCAGGGCATGAAGCCTGTCGCGGCGATCTACTCGACATTCCTCCAGCGGGCGTACGATCAGTGCATTCATGACATCGGGATACAGAGCCTTCCTGTGGTGTTCGCTCTCGATCGCGGCGGAATCGTCGGCGCGGACGGCGTCACGCACCAGGGATTGTTCGATCTTTCCTACCTCCGCGTCATCCCGAACTTCGTCGTCATGGCCCCCAAGGACGAGAACGAGCTGAGGGACATGCTCTATACGGCGGTGGAGCATCACGGGCCCATTGCGCTGAGATATCCGCGCGGAAGCAGCGAGGGGGTCGAGCTCAGGAAAGGCTTCCGCAAGATACCGATCGGCGAGGCCGAGCTGCTTCGCGAGGGCGGGGACGTGACCCTCGTCGGCATCGGGAACATGGTGGGTGTGTGCATGAAGGCCGCGGAGAAGCTTGCCGATTCGGGCATCGAGGCGGCCGTGATCAACGCAAGGTTTGTCAAGCCGCTCGATCTCGATCTGATCGGCAGATGGGCGCGCAAGACGAAGAGGGTGGTGACGGTCGAGGAGAACGTGCTCATGGGCGGATTCGGCAGCGCCGTCCTGGAAGCTCTCGACGAGATGGGGCTGCTCGAGGGAGCGCGGCGAGGGGAGGACCTGCGGGAGGAGCCGGTCGAGGTCGTGCGCATAGGCCTCCCGGACGTCTTCGTCGAGCACGGCACGCAGGAGGAATTGCGCGAGCAGTACGGCCTCACCCCCGACTCGATCTACGAGACAGCCCGCAGCATGGTCGGCAAGGTCAGGCTGAGCCTCGTGAGGGACAAGGAATCACTTCTCCCCGAATCGGAAGAGAAACCCCCCTCCGTCGCCGCGAGGGAATGAGCTCTTGCCGGGTGGCGACGACAAGCGGAGCGAGTCCTCGAGCGTAGCTTGTCGTCGTAGCAATGCGATCCTCACGGGCACTTCTTCCGATTCCACGACCGTGATATAATTATCGATAGATTCCGGTTCAGGAGGCGACTCATGCGACTCTCAGTCTGCGCCACCCTCATCCTCGCGGGCATCATCCTGTGCGGGTGCAATGGCTCGTCCGGAAAAGACCCCACTCAGCCCGGGCAAGACACCGCTCCGTTGATCGGAAACGCTCTTGAAGGCCGTCAGCTCACCGAATCGAGCCAACGAATCTGGGGCGTCTGGAGGGTCAATGTCGCGGAGAATCACGATTCCGCCGAGGCGATCCCCCTCCGAGCGGCGGAGTTCCACGTAAACGTCCTCAGCATGCTCGAGGGCAATCCCCCCGCCAGGTGCCTCTCCCTGGACAGGTTCACCGTAGACCCGGAAGGGATCATCTCCATGATCATCACCCTGTGGCACCCGTATCCGGGAAATTACAGGCTGACAGGGTACGACGTGCGCGGGATCATCATCACCGGATCGGACTACTCTCTCCCGGCTTCCGGAAGGAGGATCGCCTGGGGCGACGATCTGCCGGTGATGATCTACCCCGACGGATATACGCCTCTCTTCAACCCGTCCGAATATCCCGAATCCAGCGCCTCTCCACTGCTGACTTACACCACGGGCAGGCTCGCATGGGGCGCGAACCTCTCCTCAACCCTGAATCCCTACATGGCCTACTTCAAAGACCGATCGCCGAGATATTTTCAGCCCGGCGACCACGATACCCAGACTTTCCGGCTCTATGCGCCCGATGGAGCATTCTCCTTCGGCTACGCCGTCTCGGCGCGCTGGGTCGATGCGGGCAATAAGGCAAATCAGCCGATCAAGTACTTCCCGCCGGAAGCCAAATGCCCCGAGGCGTACAGGATCGACACCATGGTTTGGCCGGACATCCAACCGTCGCCCGGCTCCCAGGCATCTCTGTTCGTCGAGGTTCACGACCTCCAGGGAGCTGACACAATCAGCAGCGTCACCGCCGAATGCCCGGCGCTCTTCGGCGGGGAGATCGAGCTTGGATGGGTCCCGAGCTACTCGGGCGGCCCGGTGTACTACTCGCTGATCGCAAACACTCTCGGCGCCGGCAGGGGCACTTATCCGCTCCTGGTCCACGTGGATGATACCGAGCACGATCCCCTCGACGGACCAACGAGCGCCTGGACAGTCAGGCCGTTGCGCGTCGGATCAGGTTGGATCAGAACTTGGGGCGGGACCAACAACGAGGATGCCTTGGATCTCGCTGTCTCGGACGAGGGGCAAATCTACGTCCTCGGGTCATCCGCGCACTCGTCCGATATGAACCCCGGCCCGCGCTACGTGCCCTGCTCCGGCGACGTCTATCTTTCTCGATTCAGTCCCGAAGGTACTCTCGAATGGGCGCTCTTCTGGGACACCGGCATAGAGGCCCTCGCATTGGACTCCTCGAACTGCATATTCCTGGCGGGCACTCTGTGGTACGCAACCGATCTGGACCCGGGGCCGTCGGAGTACATCCTCGAACCGACCGGCTACCATGACGCGTTCCTCCTGAAGCTGGACTCCGACGGCAACTTCCTGTGGGCCAGACAATGGGGGGGTGTTATGCAGGACTCCGAGTCTCCCGAATGCTGGTCAAGTGACCTCGCCGTTGACAACGATGGAAACATTCTCGTCATCGGATGGTTCACCGAGACGGTCGACTTCGATCCGGGTCCCGGCGAATACTCTCTCACCTCCGATTCCGAGGGATCGCACTTCCTCAGCAAGCTTGACCGGTACGGGAATTTCCTCTGGGTGCGGCACTGGGGAGACGAGTGGGGGAGTCTCGACGGGATGAGAGCCGCTGCAACAGATACCGACGATGTCGTCCTGCTTGGCGGGTTCTATCAAAGCGTGGACCTCGATCCCTCGGCGGGAACCGACTGGCATACGGCTGTCGGGAACGGCGATCTTTTCCTGAGCAGATTGAGTTCATCCGGCGAGTACTTGTGGGGAGTTTCTTGGGGATCAGATGACTACGACGAGATCGGAGGTCTTGCGATCGCCGATAGCGACACCATCTACGTTTCTGGGGAACTCCGCGGGATCGCCGATCTCGATCCCGGCCCGGGTATTCTGATGACCGGCTTGACCGGATGCTACGCCGGGTATGTCAGCAGGTTCAACGGCGCGGGCGAGCTCGAGTGGACCCGAGCGTGGCCGTGCGAGAACCAGCTCGACGCTTCGGGGATAGTATCACAGACCTCAGGTAACGTCTGCGTTCTGGGTTCGTTCAGGAAATGGGTCGACCTCGAACCCGGTCCGTCGACCAGCGTTGTCGTCGCCAGGGGCGACTGGGACTGCTACCTGAGCCTGTTCGGACCCGACGGGAGCTTCATCTCAGGATTCTCCTGGGGTGGGCCAAAAAGGGATCATTGCGGGGACATCGCGCTCGCGCCATCGGATGATATCCTGGTCCTCGGAAGCTTCCACGGTGTGGCGGATTTGAACCCGACCCGTCGAGTCGAAGAATACACGGCGATACACAACGTCTATTATCCCGGGTTCGCGGACTCTTTCCTGATAAGACTGCTTCCTGACGGAACGCTCTGATCATCCTCACGGCATCTTGAATCCTTTGAAGTCCTCCATCTGTTCGACAAAGGCCTCGTTGAGCTTGTACGTCCCCGCGCGGCCCTCCACCGGATGCAGCCCCCTCTTCAGAAGCTCGATCCAGTGCGTCGTCGCCACCGCTATCGCACGCTGCGCGTACGGATCGAGACGCCCCAGCGCCCTGAGCATGATCTGAACCGGCCTGCTCTCCAGCACGGGCCCGAATTCCGACCGATAACTCGGATTGAATCCACCGTGCCCGGGGAAGAACTCCGACGGATCGATCCCGAGCGCGTCCGCGATCTTCGTGATTATCTCGTACGTCGCCGACGCCTCTCCTTTCTCCAGCCTGCTTAAATACGAGGCCGAGACCCCGCACAGAGCTCCGAACTCCCTCAGCGAGTACTTCTGCGCGGTCCGGTGCATGAGAAGTATCTCCCCGAAAGTCGCCTCGCTGCTTTTCCCCGTAGATTTCTGTTTTCCTGTCATAGCTAAACCTCAATGCGATACGCAGTGCGAATCTATCCTCTTGATTGTAACATATATTGCACAGAATTGGAATATCTGTTGCATAACTGACCCGGCATTCTGCGCCTGCGGCTGTTGAAAAAGTGCGTTCGCCTGTGGGGCAGACTTTCCAGTCTGCCCGGAGGGGCGACGGCCTCATCGGCCGTAGTGAACGCATCCTGCGTTCACGGCCCCACCCTCCACGCCAATCCCACGGGAAGACCTCGCCAAGCCGCCCACTTGCGCCAACGGGAGGGGCGACGGCCCATCGGCCGTAGTGAACGCATCCTGCGTTCGCACTTCGCCAACCCGTCCACTTGCCCCAACCGGACGGGCGACGTCCCGTCGGCCGTACCGAACGTATCCTGCGTTCGCCGCCGGGCCAACGAGCCCACTCTCGACTGCCCCCGGGCACCGCCTGGGCACGGGTCCATCCGGCAGACGATTCCGCAGTTGACCCTCACTCCCTTTCTCCCCCTCTCCACTCGTGGAGAGGGGGCCGGGGGGTGAGGTGAAAAATCAATTGCCGGATGCACCGCTGTGATAGAATGTGCTCACTACCTTCGGAGGCAGAACAGAGAGACATGGCGCAGGAAAGCGAACATAGAAAAGACCACGGTGAGGGTTCGTCGAGCCCTGACAATTCCCGTGGCCGCGACACTCGCGGCGACTCCCGTGCGCACGGAAGGCGCGACCGACGGTCCAGGCCGCGCGGGCGCCCGCGAGGCGCCGGGGCCGGCGCTGAATCGGGCGCGAGGGACGAGCCGAGACGTCCGGCAGATCACGAACAAAGAGGCCGCAGCGGGAGGGATGCCCCGCCGGGCGAAGCCCCGTCCGCCCGACGCGCCATGGCGGAGACCACCTCCAAGAGCATCCTGAACATCACGAACCTCTTCACCTTGGCCATTCTGATCGGGCTGGTTCTCTTCGTCCTCCGAATCGCAGGGGTTTTCGGGATTTTCATCTTCAGTTTCGTGATCGCGTTCCTCCTGTTCCCGATGGTCGAGTGGCTGACGCGAAGGCGAGTCCCGAGAGTCTGGGCGATACTGATCGTCTACATAGTCATCGGCGCGATTCTCTTCGGCATCGGCGCCGCGATCATCCCTGCTGTTATTGCACAGGGGAACTCGCTGATCGAGCAGCTCCCGGAGTTTCTCGATCGGTGGCAGGAGGAGATGGGTCCGAGGCTGGAGGCGATTGAGGCATGGCTGACAGCTCACGGGGTGCAGGCTGAAGATATCCAGGAATATACCAGGCGAGCAGTACCGACCATACAGGAATGGGGCATCAATCTCGGTCAGCGCATAGCGTCAGGCGTCCAGGGCGCGGTCGGGGGAATAGTCGCACTGGTCACTGTGCCCATCATCGTGTTCTACCTTCTGCTGGACGCGCCGGGCATCCGCCAGAGTCTCATGGGCTTCGCTCCGCGCCGGACAGCCAGCGAAGTGCAGAACCTGCTCAACCGGCTCGCGGAGATGCTCAACCATTATCTCAGAGGTCAGCTCAAGCTCAGCTTTCTGATGTTCGTGATCACCTCCGTCTTTCTCTGGGCCTTCGGCGTGAGACACTGGCTGCTTCTGGGGGTGCTCGCCGGCATAACCGAGGTGATTCCCATAGTCGGGCCGATTATCGCGCTCGTGCCCGCCCTGCTGGTGAGCTACTTCCTGACGAGCGACTCAGGCATCCTCTCGCTGCCGATATTCGAGTTCGGCTGGGCGCGCGCCCTCTTCGTGTTCGCCTTCTACATGCTCCTCCAGTACGTCGAGGGAAACATACTGGTGCCGCGAATAATGGGCAAGGACCTCAACCTGCATCCTCTTACTGTCATATTCGCACTGATGACCGGCGGCTACCTGGCCGGCATCTTCGGCATGCTTCTCTCGCTCCCCATCGCCGCGAGCCTGAAGGTCGTCTTCGAAATCTACTACCCTGCCTTCATACAGCGAGTGGAGGACCTCGTCAGCAGAATGCCGCCGACCCACGCCAAGAACGAGCCCGACACGCGGACGAAAGGCTCAGGATGAAAGGGGAGGGTCTCACGCCGGGTCGGGCTGTTATCGGCGATGCAACATGACTGAGAACGCGCATACGTCCGGGGGATTTATCGGCGGACGATTCGCCCGCTGCCCCTCGTGCGGCGAACTCATGTGCGCGGGATCCCCTTTCTGCCGTTTCTGCGGCAAAGCCATCGACACCGCCGGGACATCCCCGGCGACCGCGGCAGGGGAGCCGGGATCGGCCGAAGAAGAGAGTCCGACAGCGATTCCGGTCGAACAGCATCCGGCCGCCCTCTCAGCCCCGCCGGCCGAACGTCCCGCCGGCCTTCACTTCATGCCGGATGGCAGGGCGATTCCGCCGGAGTACCCCGCTCGGTTCAAGCCCGGGGCTTTCAGTTGGCCCGCGTTCCTCTTCGCGGAGCTCTGGCACGCGGAGAAGGGACTGATTAAGCGTGCGATGATGCATTTCTGGGCGCGGCTGGGGACATTCATCATCGGCGCCGCCGGAATGATAATGCTCGTCGATGCGTTCGGGGAGACCGACTCCGCGAAATGGTACGGCATGTTCGAGGGGATCGTGGGAATCCTTCTGACATTGGCCTGGCTGCCGGCATTCTTCGCGACCGCTGTCTTCTCCCATATCGACGCCCAAGCCGCGCACAGGCGATACGTCGACGCCTTCAATGCAAGCCTCGCGTCCGGCGATCACGCCCGGATGAAGCGCTCGGGATTGAGGGCCTATTGGGCTATTCTGTTCGTGCCTTTCGCGGTTTTCATCCTGGCTTTCGTCGCGAGGATCATGATCGGGTAATCCGGGGGGACACATAAGTCCGCCCCTGCATGATGGGTCACCTCAGGTTGATCACAAGGCCGGTGGCCGGCCGGTGGCCGGTGGCGTCCACATGCGAGTCTTCGAGCATGTGGACGTCCTGCGAGAAGCATCATAGATGCGCAAGTCACAACATATGGGGTCACGTTCGTTGTTTGGCTTTCACACGCTGCAAGTCCAGCAGGCCCGTCTCATTCGAGCGTTCCTGGGAAACGTCCACATGCTCGAAGACTCGCATGTGGACGCCACCCGCGTCGGCTGCGCATACGACCGACACGTGGGTCCGTCTGTCTGGTTGTCTGCGCCTTCCGCTGTGATATTATTTCAGCCATGCCGCAGTCGGAAGAAGCGCAAAGCGACCGACAGGAACCGACCTCAGCGACAGAGGCAAGCCCGCCGACGCAGCCGGGCTCCGCTCTCGGGCTCTGGATCGGCCTGATCGTCCTCCTCATCCCGCTCATTGTTTACATCTACTGCCTTTGCCCGACGATTTTCGTTGGCGACGCGGGCGATTTCATCACGGCAGCTTACACCCTCGGCATACCGCACCCGCCCGGCTATCCCGTCTACACCCTTCTCGGGTACGTATTCACCCACCTTCCGATCCCCGGCGGCATCTCGGCGCCCGCGTATCGGATGAACATGATGTCTGCGCTCGCCGCGTGGGGGGCATGCGTCTTTCTGTTCCTTTTCCTGCGAAGAGCTCTGAGGACAGAGTGGGCCGCGCTGATCGGGGCTCTGGCGCTCGCGTTCTCAAGGCAGTTCTGGGAGCACGCGGAGATCTCCGAGGTCTACACGCTGCAGATATTTTTTCTCACGCTGATCCTGTATCTGGCGGTTCTGTACGTGCAGGAGAAGAAGATCGGCTGGGCGCTTCTCATGGCGTTTGTGATGGGGCTGGCGATGTCGCACCAGTACGCGGTCCTGCTTTTCTATCCCGGCGTGCTCATTTTCATCGGGATGAACGGCGGGCTCAGGCTGAGATGGACCACCTGGGTCGCCGCCGTGCTGCTGGCCATACTCGGGCTTGTCCCATACGCCTACCTGCCGCTTGTGAAGTACAAGACGCCGCTGGGCGAAGTGGTTTTCGTGGACAGCGAAGAAGAAGCCGCTCCGATCGCCATGGACAAGGTGCCCATCAAGGATAATCCATACGTTTACTTCTTCGACTACTTCACCCGCCGCGCATACAGCAAGAGCCGGGAGTTCAGTCACTCGATGGCGGCTCTGCCCGAGCGGACGACAACGCCGATGGTGCTGAGGAGGACCCTCCAGACGACCGAGGAGGATTTCAGCATCCCGCTGGTTCTGTTCGGCATATTCGGCTGGCTGGCAGTCATTGCGTCGCTCACGAGAAGAAGAAAAAAGGCCGAACCGGGGGAGCCTCTCATACCCGCCGGGGCCTTCGTGCCTCCGGCGCTCGGATACATTCTCTACTTCCTGGTCGTGCATTTCTATCCCTCGGGCGACATTCTCGCCGCGCCGATCGAGAACCTCGAGGTTGTCGCGCCGCCGCTCCTGATCCCGCTCGAGGCCGCTCTCGCCGCGCTGATCGCGCTGGGATTCGACGCCGCCTGTCGATGGATCGCCTTCTATGTGCGCTCCCAGGGAATCAGCGACCTCGCCTCCAGCCAGAAGTTCAGGACCTTCTCGGGCCTGCTCGTCATCGCCGCGTTCATGCTCGTCGCGGTGAACGCATGGCGGAACGCGGAGTACGGCGACAAGTCCCAGTCCGTCATATCCTACAACTACGCGCTCAATGTCCTGGACAGTTGCGACCCCGACGCGATCCTTCTCACCACCGGGGACGAGACTTTCCTCTACTGGTACGTCCAGGCCTGCGATCGGTCGCGCGACCCCAACGATCCCCTGCCCGGCTACCGCAAGGACGTCTGGGCCACGAACTGGATTCACAACCTGCCGACGCTCGAGGTCCTCACGGACGAGCCGCACGCCATGCAAATCGTCACCGAAAGGTTTCTGGCAAGCTCGACCTACTACAGGCCGTACCTCCGGACGTTCGGTGTGATGGAGATCATTCCCGACTACGGGCCGCGGCCGATCAACACGACGTTCATTTCGTCATCCTTCGCCGAAAGCCGGTTCATCTTGGGCCTTGATGTCATCCTGCAGGGGCTTACGTACTCGTTTCGCCTGCCCGGCGATGTGCCGGACCCCGCCGACCCGAAGATAAGCCTCAACGTGGACCTCAGCCGGATCGAGGAGGGCGCAGCGCCCATGCTGGTCATCGATTACTTTGACTCAAGGCCGTTCGACAATTACCGCTGGGAAGGGTTGCCGCAGTTCGAGGGAGTGCTCAGCGATTTCAGCAACCTGGCGACCGCGGTCTATCGTCATGTGAATCTCGAAGCCCAGGAGATCGAGGTCCTCGGCCGATACCAGGACTCGCTCTACCGGTTCGGAATCCAGGCATTGCTCGAGGACAACGCCGAGTCGGCGGAGCAGGCGGTCAGGTACGTGTTCCGGTGCGTGAGTCTCGATCCGGACGGTTGGTTCGGCTGGAAGGAGCTTGGAGACGCGTTTTTCGCGACGAACCGCCTGGATAGCGCGGAGGGCGCATATCGTCAACTTATAGAGATCAGCGCGATCACGGGCGAGGTCGAGCCCGAGCTGGAGGCCGGGGCGCACGCGCAGCTCGGGCATATCGCGCTTATTCGGGGTGAGCTGGAGCAGGCTGAGAGGGAGGCCAGCCTTGCGCTGGTGCTGGACAGGGACAACAAGCTCGCGCGGGCGGTTCTCGATGAGGTCGACAAGCGGCTGTCGTCGGCTGCTCCGGAATCACAAGCGCAGCCGGTGGAGCCC
>Ga0315296_10000271_pt1 | contig 47808 bp, 111 predicted proteins | sample YL17G14_18_MG_FD_203921 | JGI IMG/M metagenome (GOLD analysis project Ga0315296, IMG submission 203921) | Sediment microbial communities from Yellowstone Lake, YNP, Wyoming, USA - YL17G14_18 | ecosystem: Environmental > Aquatic > Freshwater > Lake > Sediment | place: USA: Wyoming | collected... | reverse complement strand
TTATTTTCTATCATCTTCTCACTTTCTGATTATAAATCTGCTCCTGAATGCACAAAGCAATTTCATCTTCATTTATTTCTTCTGGTAATTCTAAAATATAAGGAATTGCCTCGGTTCCAAACCCTGTAAATATAAACCATCTTCTTATCCATATTTCATTTTTCATTTTTTCTTCTCCTTATGCTGTATTCTTCTTTCCTCTGTTTCCTTACTCTCTTATCAAACCACATTAAAATAAGTATAAATACTCCTCCTCCCATTAAAAAAAAACTTCCATATACATTATTCTTGCTAATCAAAATAATTAAATAAGTCAACACATACATAAACAACACACTTCTAATTTGTATCTCTGTAATAATCTTCATTCGTTTTCTTTCTCCCTCTTTTTAATTGGATGAGCAATTATTACACTATGACATCTCAAACAAACTTTCAGAAACTTCTCTTTATTTTCAATTGACTCAAAAAACTCATCATCATGCTCATCAAAGCCCTTTAAACACTTACGCCTATATTTATTCATTTTAAATCCTCCTCTGTTAAATCATACTCCTCTTGAATAAAATTTAATTCATCATTCAAATCAGTTAAGGTCTTTGTCTTCATTATTCTTACACATATTTCTTCTTTTATATTATCAAATGCTGATTTCATCTTCTAATCTTTAGGAATTGAGACCTCCTTTTTTGTTCGGCTTGTCTTGTTATTTCTAAAGAAGGGTCAAATCTAAAGGCAAATTTCTTTTTCTGTAATAACTTCTGGATTTCTCTGTTGGCTTCCAAATCACAAACTATCCAAACTCCAACTTCTTTCAAAATCTCTTCATTTTTCATTTTGTTAGTTTCTCCCCCACCAGTTTGTCTATTTTATTAAAAAACCTCTCTTTAAAAAGAGTGGGACGGCGTGTTACATTATTATAACATGAATTACAAAATTGGCTTTTATTATTCCCACTACCCCCTTTAATAATTTTTAACCCACAACATAAACAATCTTCCTTCAATCTCCGCACAAATTCTTTGTTTACATTAAAAAACATTTCTCTTACTTGTTCTGGACTAAAAATATAAATTGTTGAATTTCTATCCCACTCTAAAAATTCTTTTTCCATTTCTTGAAACTTCTTTTCTATTTCTTGTTCAAGAGCCACACTCAAACAAAAATCCTTTTCTTTCATATGGAATTAATCTCCTTTATTCTTTTATTAAAAAATGTATATATTTTCTTACATTCACCACAATTATCTCTTCTCCTACAAATAATCCCTTCTTTCCTCATAAATTCTATCATGTGTTCCATTCCTTTGATATATTCTTCATTCATATCACTCAAACAAAAATCCCCCGAAGTTTTGTCCTCAATAAAGCCATCGTCTCCTTTACGATTAAACTTACTCTCAGGTCTCAAACCTGTTTGGGATTTCATAGGTTTTATATCTTCGGGAGTTTGAGTGTCAGCGTGATTATCCACAATTTTGGGAACCTTCTCTCTAAAATTTGTATTCTTATCCAAATTGTTTTGTGTCTCCAGAGAACCCTTTGAGAGTGCGGTGTTCTCCTTTTTTCGCTGACTATGAATTTGAGGTTTTTTTGGTTTTGTAATTATTATATGCCCACTTTCATTAACTAACTCGTTTTCGTTTGTCTTTTCTGTTTTTGTTTTCATTTTCTATTTTCCAAGTTTCTTATCCAGCTTCTCAAGTTCATGGTCTAAAATCTGAAGTTCGTGGCATAATATCTCATAAACATGATGAGACATATATTTTTCTTCTTCCGAAGTTAGATTTAACAAAAAGGTTCTGAAACCCAAAACAATGTCTTTATAGTTTTCCATTTTTCCTTCGTTACTATTTATTTTTGACTTTTCTAATGCTTTACAAATTTCTTTAAAATTCTCTGGATATTCTTCTGCATAACTTACTATGCTTAAAGGATTATCATCTAAAATAACAACTTCTGGCTTTTCATACTCATCAACTAAATGCTCAGCTAATCTTTCAGTTTCATTTTGATTTTCTGGCTGGAATCTTTTGCAGGGGCAACCACCAAAACCCCAATTATGATGGCAAACATATCCTTTTACTAAGTTTATTTCATGTAAAAACTTTTCATGCCCGCATTTGCATATTTCGTTTTTGTTCATTCTTTCATAATCTTCTGGGTCTTGTGGTGCTGGGTCTGTATATTCTGTCATTTTTTTCTCAATTCTTCATTATAAATTTTAGAGACAGGAACATCTTGATTAATTAATCTTTTTATCATTTCAAAAAACATTTCTTTACTAATAAAACCGTCTCTAAATAAACAATAGCCATTATAAAGAATTCTCTTTATTTCATTTGGATTAATATATTTTTTAATCATTTTTTATAAACATATATTTAAGTTATTTAACCTATTTAAATATTACTATTTATTCAGTAGATAGGAAAGTAGAAAAGTGGGCAAAAAACCAGATTTTAAAGGCACAAGACCTCCTGAGGGCTGTTTTTGAAGATTCTCATCGCAAGCAGTTTTTGTTGGTTTCTCAATTCTTTTATTCTTAATAAGACAGGATTATCCCGTCGGTATAGGGCTTGTTGCCTTAAAATTTCAGCCCTTTTCTTTTGATAATTTTCCTTTCTTTTTTTTAAGAGGTACTCTCTATTGCTTGCCCAGTATTCTCTCTTTTGCTCATTATAATGCTCACGATTATCCTTTCTCCATTCCCTTTGAGAATTTCTGTTTCTTTCCGTTTTTTCTTTCTCAGTTAATTTTGGTTTCTTCTCTTTTTTGGATTCTTGTTTTATCTTCTCTTTGTATTCTTTTCTCCTTTCTTTATTCCATTCAACAAATTCTTTGTTGTCAATTTCCTTTTGGATAAAGAGCTTCCCGCATTTGGCACATTTATATTTCCTTCTACTTTCAATTAATACAAGAAGGTAATTACAATTTGGACAGCGTGGCATTTTGATTATTTTTACGATATTCTCTTTGATGTTCTTTTATTTTTTCCTTATTTTTTTGATAATATTCTGAAAGGTATTCTTTTATTTTTTCCTTATTCTTTTCCTTATATTTCTTCAATGTTTGGTTAACCTTCTCTTTATTTTTATTGCGATATTCTCTTTGATGTTCTATTACCTTCTCCTTATTCTTTTGATACCATTCTTTCAAGTAACTTTTGATTCTATTTTTATTTTCTTGAAAATATTGTCTTCGATACTCTTTTTTTGCCTCATCTTTGACTTCCTTTCTTCTTTTTTTGTTCCATTCTCTAAATTCCTTGTCATCAACTTCTTTTTGAAGGAATAATCTTCCGCATTTAGCACACTTGTATTTTCTCCTGTATTCAAGTAATACAAGGAGATAATTGCATTTTGGGCAACGAGCCATAAGGAAGATAGCTCATAATATTATATAAATTAATCTCCCTTTTCCACTTCTTCCAGAACCTTTTTGACTCTATCTAGTTGTTTTGGAGAGAGATGCTCAAGATTTTTTTCTAACTGCTTATATAACTGAACTCTCTTATATTCTTCCCAGCTTTCTGTAAGCAAAAAGTCCATTACTTTTCCCATTATTTCAGCCTCCATTTAATTTATTGGATTTATTCACTTTGGTCTATAGTTGTTGTTATTGTGTAAGTTCCAGTCTCAAGCATATTGTTTAATTCATATGAGATATCCATTGAAATAAAACCATCATCTTTTTTTGGGATTGTGATTGTATTCCCCTCTAAAATTTGGGGATATGAACAAACCCCTATATATGGGCAAATAATATACTCATAAATAACATTTAATCCTTCTGGAGCATCATTTGATATTTTAACATCTATTGGGAAATCCGCACTATTCCATATTGCAATATCTCCCTCACCTGTTTTGACGGTGTTCCCACTCATTGCATTTTCAATAGTATATTTCAAATTTCCTGTAACGGTAATTGGTTGAGTTACTACAATATTTGCTGTTATTTGTGCATAATAAAGCATCAAACCTGCATTGACCATTGTCAACATAAGTGTACCCACTAAAATTACAGTCCAGAATTTTTTGGTCTTTACTCTTGGTAATAACATCGTATTAGCGATGTATGATTTATTTATAAACATTGCTGTACCGATGTATGCTATTTGATACCGCGAAGGAAAAATGTATAATCGAAATATTGAATATATTAGAAAGAAGAAAGACCAGTTATTCTAATCTCTTCAGGGAAACAAAAGTTAGCCATATAACCCTTCAAAACGCCCTTAGTGAGCTATCTCAAGACAAGTTCATTACCAAAGCAGAAGAATATGGCATTACAGATAAAGGGAAGAAACTACTTAGGAAATTGGAAGAACTTAAAGAAATCTTAGAATAAATCTAATTTATTTCATAACACATATCGTTAAAAATCCCAATTATTAAATGAAATAATGGCTGAACACTTGGATTATATTCAAAATGTTATTAACCGAATGTCTAATAATTCCTTTTTGATAAAAGGATGGACAATAACCTTTATTTCTCTTTTATTCATCTTAGCAGTAAATGGTTCAAGTTATTTACTTTTGGTTTTATCACTATTGCCTTTAATTTGTTTTTGGGGGCTTGATGCTTATTACTTGAGGCAAGAAAGACTGTTTAGAGAATTATATGGTGCAGTAAGACAAGGAAGAGTTAATGAACCTTTTAGCATGAAAACAAAACCTTTTGAAAAAAATGTAGATGGATGGTTTTTAACACTACTCTCCCCAACAGTAGGAATTTTATATTTAGTAATAATATTATTAAACTTGATTTTACAGTTATTAATTATGACGGGGATGATATAATGTTAAGAAAAGTATTTTTTAGTTTTCATTATGGAAGAGACGTATGGCGTGCTGGTCCTGTTAGAAATAGTTGGTTAACGAAACCGGATAGAGAATCGGCAGGATTCATAGATGCTGCGTCTTGGGAAGAAGTAAAAAGAAGAGGAGATGAAGCAATTAAAAGATGGATTGCAAATCAATTAAATGGCACTTCCGTAACAATCGTGTTAATAGGGGCAGAAACAGCAAATAGGGAATGGGTCATTCATGAGATACAAGAGAGTTATAGAAGAGGCAATGGCTTGCTCGGTATAAGAATCCACAATATAAGAGACCAAAATCAAAGAACAGATGCTCCAGGAATTAATCCTTTTGACGAATTAACTCTTAACGGGAAGCCTTTGTCTCAGATTTATCCAACTTATGATTGGGTCAACCATGATGGATATAACAACATAGGAAAGTGGGTTGAAGACGCAGCACAAAGAGCAGGTAAATAATCAAAAAATGGAAAAATTAATCAATTTTGCAGTGAATCTAATGGAAAGAGAAAACACATCTCCAAAATTTTTGCCTTCCCAAAACCCAGAGATTAATCCTCATCAAAATAGAGAGATTAATGTAACTCAGAACCAAGAAATTAACTCTACTCAAAACCCCCGAATAAATCAAACACAAACCCCTTATTGGAAGAAAAATCAATGGGAATTATTTAAGGAAACAATTTTATGGGAATATCTTACAGATGAACAAAAGGAGAAATGTAAGAGATTCCTTCAATCTCTTTAAAATTTATATCCATCCCAAGGCTTTTAGAGAAAAGTACAAAGATATCACTGCTATTATGAATGTTCCTACCGATATCCAAAAATGCCAATCTTTTTGGTATATCTTCTTTAACTCAAGAAAACGTTTCTCTCCTCTTTTGGTTAAGACATAATCCTTATGATATAATTTTTTAGATTTTTTATCAAAAGTTATGTAACCTAACCTTATTAATCTTTTTTCTGCTTTGTTTTTTTGTGTTGCTAGCATATCTACTCTACGAATTTTTGCATAATAACGTAAATATTTATAGTCTTCTTTGTATATCTCTTCCATACCTCTCCTGTTAATACTTTTTTGTTTAAATCCTTTTTGTTTCATTTTTGTTTTACCTCCTGTAGATTTAATTAAAAATGAGAATTTTAATAGCAATAAAATATAAAAATAACCTCTTTCTATTTAAAAAATGGTGAAAAGGAACACATTAGCAATAATAGGTATTTTAGTGGCAATTCTTGGGATAATTGTTGCGATTGCAATAGCAAAAGGATTTTTTGATAGCCCGAAGATATCTATTTCAGGATATCTTATTGGAAGCGATTCGCTCAGCGAAAGTAATCCAGAATTTGGGTATCAATTTGTAAATTATGGTAATAAACTCGGAATTGTTAATGTAAAGGTTTCCTCAGATAATAAAAATATATCTTTCACAACTACAGAAATCATTAGAACAATTCCTCCAAAAAAAACAGATTCTGATTATGTGAATATAGAATTTGCAACAAATAAATCTATTTTTCAAAAAAGAGTCGGAAATTTTACAATTAATTTTGATATTCAGGTAGGAAACAGTCGCCAAACCCGTATGTGGGAATACCTTGAAAAATGCCCTGATTATATTACTTCTTATAACACCTGCACTTATGAATGGAAAAAGTAACAATTGATTAGAAAATAGCGTAGTTACAGAAAGGGTTCTTGCCTCACATCTCTCAAGCCCACCTCTTAAAACTTGAGCCCTCGGCACAAAGGCGTTATCTTTGTTTTTTAAACTGTTGAATATGAAAGTGAAAAATTAGATTCGTGAAGAAAATCCCAAATAAATCTTTAAATAATCTGAACACCTTAAATATAAAGATAGAATGGGAACCTTTTATATACAGAGAGTAAGACATGATGAAAATGATGTAATCCTTGCGGTAAGGACTATGAAAAATACTTTTGAAACAAAGGAAGTTGTTAAGATGATTAATTCTGGAGATACATTTTTCGTTTTAAATGAAAATGGTCCAAGAGTTGGGGTTTATGCTGAAAAATTTATAAGAAGTTATAAAGATGGAAAATGGACTAACAATCTTGATGAATTACCCGAATTTTAATTATTTTTTATTAAAGTTCTTAACAATCTCAATCTCTTCAGGAGTTAGTTTATAGAGTTCGCAAACGAGTGGATTAATTTTTTCCTGAAGCTCCTTCACTTTCTTCTGTTTTTCTTTATTCTTAGGATAGTCTTTGTCTTTTGTGATGGAGAGGATTTCATCTACTAATTTAATGAATGGTTGTTGGTCTTTTTCAGGGATGTCTTTAATTGGTATTTTTTCTATTTCTACAGTTTGCCTACTCGCATATCTTTTAAATTTTTTTCTGTAGAAATACCACATTAAAGATGAATTTAATATAGCCAGAGTATATCTTAAATCTAGATACTTATTTTTTGGGATTAAAGCTTGACAGTCCATTCCTATTTGAAATTTTCCATTAACTATTGTAAAACTAGGTCCCCTGTTTAAATACATTCTACTAGGAGCGATAATTTTATTCTTTAATTCGATAAGGTTAGTATTCCTGTAACCAAAACCATTGTGATATTCGTACCACCCCTCTTCTTTTTTACCATCAATAACTTTACTAAAATAATCTTTTAAATTTTTTGCTTTGTTTAAATCTAGGTTCTTAGTATATACTATAAATCGATTACGATTTTTTACATAATAAGGGCATATATCTCCTGAACTGGCAAATGGTATCACAAAATCCTTTTCATAATCATTTAGCAATATCTTTTTATTATATTTATTTAATATTTCTTCATCTTCAGGATAAAAACCCTCTTTAGATTTATTAAGTATAAACCTTTTTGAAGGGGTTATTTTATGACCACATCCCCCCTCTAACTTTTCAAGACCTAACTTTTCAAGTTTAGAGGTTATTTTATCCGAAAATAAATCCCATTTTTTCTGGAAATCATTTAACACAGAATGAAATTTTTCATAATAATCAAAATTAAAAATATCTTCCGTATCTTTTGTTTTTAATAAATAATAAGTAATTGATTTGTATCCATTTTTTAATAAACGAATTATATTTGTATTTATTCCAGCATCTTGAAAAATAAATTTTTCATCAAAATCAATTACGAAAATATTTTTTCCTGCCATAAATTCTCTATATTTAGCATACATTGGAGAATTTACCCATCTATTTTTACTAATGTATTCTAGATAACCGCCTTCCTTTAAGATATTAAAAAAACGTTCGTAAAAGAATACAAAAATATCAGTTTGTCCCATAAAACTATGAAAAAGCGTTTTATAAATTATAAATTCAGTTTTCGAAATTCTTTTCAATTTTGGGTCAATACTAAAATATGGTGGATTTCCAATCACAACATCGAAACCGGGATTATTGTCTTTAAACACTTCTGAAAATTCTAGAACCCAATGAAATGGTGTTAATTCTCTCTCAAATTCATCTCGGTAAATAAATTTCTCATGCTTTGATTTTATTTTTTCACCAAGAAAATTCAATTGTATATCTTTTTTTACTTTAAAATCTTCTATTCCCATAGAGTTTAAATCTTTAATATATAGTAAATTTAATTCTGAACGAACAGACTTCATTTCTTTTTCTAATAATTCTCTTATTATTTCGCTTGTCTTTCCATGGCTAGTTTTATACTCCGATTTTAATTCCTCAAACCTTTTGGTCTTTTCTTTTAATTCTTTGCTTACTTCAAGTAGTTTGCCTTTAAAAGAAGTAAAACCAATTAAGCTATTCCCTTGCCTAAGATTATATTCTATATTTGGCAAAGGTTCAATTTTGCTTTTATTATCATAGTCAGAAATCAGCCACAACCAAAGCCTTAATTTAGAAATTTCTATTGCTCCTGTAAGAATATCAACTCCGTAAATGTTCTCTGTGATGATGTCTAGCTTTAAGTCATAAAAGCTCTTTTTGTTTTTGAGTGCATAGTTAAGTCTCCTCTTAAGATTAAATATGACTTCAGATGCTTTAATCAAAAAAGCTCCAGAACCACAGGCAGGGTCTAATACTTTAATCTCATCAAGTAATTTTAATGCCCCCCTCATGTCTTTTTTATTTTCAAGTTTTATTAAATCCTCAAAAGAATTATATTTATTTCCCAATTTATCAAGCAAATAGGAAATTATTGTATTGTTTGAAATATAATCAGTTATTGATTCAGGAGTATAATAAACGCCTTTCTTCTTCCTTTCAGTTATTTTTTTGATAGCATTTTCAGCCTCCTTTTCAAATCCTCCGCTTTCCCATTCTACTACACTTCTTTCGTAAACATGTCCTAAAATTTCAGGTGTTAATATCTTATCTTCACTTTCTTCCGTTGCTTTGACATCCTCAATAATCCAGTGATAACTGTTCAAAAACTCAAAAATCTCCTTCCATTGTTTATCTTTTAAAGTTATATCTAAATCCTGCTCCAGAACATCTGGTCTAAATAACCCCCCATTTAAATAAGGAACAAATAATTCATACTCATCGAATTTTAATATTCTTTTTTGCTCTCCCTGAAAATTAAATTTATGGAACAAATCCTTTAATACTTTTAGAAAATCCTTTTGTTTAAATAGGATTTCAAATAAATTCTTCCCAGAGATATTATTTCCATTTGACTTAATTATTCCCTTATGGCACAAGAAATAGATAAAGAAAAATTTGTCAAATATTTTCTGTGCAATAAGGTATTTTTCAGTATGAAGAAAATTATTTTTAATGTTGATTGCGAGAAGATTTCTTTTAAGTCTGAATGATTCATAAAACTGTCCTGAAACATCTTTTCCAGCTTGAAATATAAAATCAAATCCTTCATCACCGATTTTTTTAAGTCTATCTTCTTTAGAAACTTTACTTAAACCTTGAGTGTTTTTAGAATAAATAAAATGTTTTGGTTCCCCAAAATTCCTTAGAAATATCAGTTTCCCATCAAAAACAATAATACAATGGCTTAAACCCCGGTCTCCAAAGAAGTGGTCTTTTACTTCTTTTATTTTTTCTTCTTCAAAGACTTCATAAACGACTAACAATTTCTTTTGGTCTATTTTAAAATAAATTCCATCTGGATGGTCTTTATCTAAATAATCTCTTTCTCTCTGAAAGCCGCCCTCTTCCAGAAATTTAATAACTTCTTCTTTTCCATTTAGTATTTCGTGAACTTCCATATCATTCCTCAATAAACCCAATCGCAAATAAGGTTTCTTTTTTATCATCAATCTTTTTTTGAACATCTATTTTAGTAAAACTTTCTGCTAATTCATTAGTCCATCTTTTTATTTTCTCTTTTGTAATACTCTCTTTAATTTCCACTTTAATTCTCTTTACTACCTTCTCTGTCGTGCTTCCGCATCTATGTTTAATTTGCTCTAATGTGCCCTCCAACTTAGAAATTTCTGGGTACAATTCTGATAACTTCTTAGACACTATAAAATCAAGAATGCTATTTACTAATTTGTCTATAGAATCATTAAAGTATTGCATTCTCAAATCCTCTTTCTTTTTGTTGCTTTTGAAATCTTCAAACCCCTTAAGTTCTTGTCTAAAGATTTTCTCAAAATCTATCCTTTTATTTAGTTCGGTTATTTCTCGGTTATAGAGGGTCTCTTCATTATAGGAATTACTATCTTTGTAAATTAAGTTTAGCCCTTTACTGCCACTGAAGAGAGTATAACTTCTTCCAGATGGAATTTTTATGCTTTCTAAATCCTCCTTTTTAATAGAATATTTTTTAATTGCCCTTTGTAAAAAAATTAAAATTGGTTTTGAATAATTTAAAGTTATCTCTAAATCTTTGAAATTCCCCCCTCTAAAATTGCTTCTTATTTTTTGTAACACTTCCAAATACATTCTTTTATCTTTAGCTCTTCTCTCAGACAAAACTTCTTTTTCTGTTTCAAACCAGATTCTATACTCTACACCAACAAACCTAATAATATCTTTTATTCTTAATTCCATTCTTTCTACAAGTTTTAATTCAACATCGAGGTCTTCGTCTGGTCTAAAGTTTAAAACCTCAATATCTTTAGGATTGTCTAACCGAGTTGCTCTACCTATTCTTTGAATTATTCTAACAGGATTATAAGGAATATCAAAATTAATAACTACATCTGCTCCGCTTATATTAAATCCTTCTGATAATGCATCAGTAGTCATCAAAATTCTTAATTTATCTTGACTATCATTAAACTTTTCAATTATTGCTTGTTTATTTTTTGTACTGGAATCTACAAACCTAACTTCATCTGGATTTAACGAATTCTTAAAATACTCTTTTATTGCTCTAAGAGTATCTTTATATTCTGTGAATATCAATATTTTTTTACCTTTCTTAGAACTAAGAATAGAATTTAACTGGTTTATCTTTTGGTCATTCTTAAACAGAACTTCGCAATCTTCCTTCAAAAAAGGATTTAGTTTTTCTATTTGCTTATTAATTAAACCAACATCTCCTTCAAGCTCGGATAGTATCTTTAGATGTTCATCTCCCTTGCCCGATTTTATTTTTTCAATAACATCATTCAATCTATCTTTAAAGTCCATGTCAAAGTTAATGTCTATATCGTCTTCGTATTCATCTTCCTCCAGATATTTTGTGTTTTTCTTTTCAACAGCAGTAAGAATCATAGTGCTTTTTTTAGACAATCTTTTTAGTGTTAAATAATATGAGCTTATATCACTTTCAAATCTTTTATAGAGAATCCATTTGAAAAAACCACCAAGTCTAATTCCTTTTTCAGGGTCAAGTAATCTTAGGTGTGCTGCTGAAAGACTGGTAATAAAGTCTACAATTCCTGCTACAACGTCCCTATAACGGGTGTCTAGTTCATATTTAATTTCTTCAACATCAGGGTCTTTAATTTTACTTATATCAACCTTAGAAAATATTTTTAGTTCCTCTATGTAATCTGGCAAAGTCTTTATTGTTTCTCTTGTTGATTTAACAAACATTTCATTTTCAATTCTCTCTTGAACTGTTGATAATTCTTCTTTTTCAAAATTTTTTAGTTCCTCATATTCTTTGTTCTTAAATAAATTGATTAAGTCCCCTAACTCTCTAACCAAATTATCAAAAAGTAAGTTGTCTCCTTTCCTTTGAAATAGTTTAACGAGATTCAGCAAGTCGTCCAAGCTAGTATTAACGGGTGTTGCCGTAAGAAATAAAACTTTAGAATTTCCGTTTTCATCTATTATCTTTTTGATATTTCTTGCCCTGTAAGAGTCCGGGTTTCTGTAATTATGTGCTTCATCAACTATTATTAGTCCATAATCCTTAGAGTATTTTCCGAATCTGAATACATCAGGTCTCTTTTGTAAATTTCCCATAGAAACTAATGAAACCTTATCATAAATCTTAAACTCTTTCAAATATCTCTGCCATTGGTCTTCACTATGAACTAGTCCTGCCGGAGCAATTATTAAAACTTTCTCTTTATTGTTTAGAAAATATTTAGCAACTTGGGAAGCAACATAAGACTTTCCTAAGCCCACTGAGGAAGTTAGAAAACAACCCCTATATCCTTTGCTGTTAAAATTATTTAAAACCCTTACGAAATCTATATGTTGAAACTGTAACAACTTTGATTCTTTAAATTCTTCAAAAAGATAGTCTGCTTTTAAGAACTTTATTAAAATCTTTAAAAATTCTTTTGGTTCTATATACACAAAGGTATTTCCCAATTCTTTTCCAAACTTTGATTTTTCAATTGCTTCAGTGAGTGCTTCACAAACATTTAATTTTTCGAAATCTTCTGTTCCTTTACTCCACAAATTCTCAAACCAAGATTCAATATCTTCTAAATCTCTTGGTTCTGTTATAATTGTGTTTAACTCCGTATTCCCAACTAATCCGCTAGGGGTCAAATTTGATGAACCTATAACCCCCGCCATGTATCTATTAAGAATATTTGTAGTGGAAAAATCTCTTAAAAATAAGTAGGCTTTGCTATGTAATCTTTCTGGATTTTTTTCATCACCGAAATAAACTTTAACTTTAAGAGTTTTATATTCTCTAACGAGCTGATAAAAGAGCTTAACTGCTGGTCTTGTTTGTTCATTTACTTCAAGTTCGTTGAATTTTTCTTTAAAGACTTTTATTAAGTATTCCTTTGTTGGTTTTGTTGTTTCATATCCCATTAAAATTTTTATTTCTTTCATATCTTTAAGGGAATGAATTATCTCGACTAAACCCTCTATATAAAAGTACCCGACAGCACACTTAAAACTTTCAGAATCTTGAGCAATCGTTTTAAGAACCTCTTTCATATTCATAGATTTTACTCTCTTGTTATCTACAATTTTTCCATCTCTGAGCATTTTATTAAATTCTGTCATTTTCCTTCACACCATTCATAGCATTTACTTGGGCAATCTTCGTTTAATAACTTAATTGCTTTGTTAAATATAGGTCCAGCATTTTTTGACATTAACATCCATTCCCTTTAAAATTGTACTTTTCCAAAACTTTATTATAATTTATCTGAACGAAGATAATCATAATTTACGCTGTAATATTTCCTGCTTTTATGCTCGGATGATTTTACAATTTTTAATTTTTCAAGAGCCTTAAGATATTTCTGGACAGTAACATAAGATATTTTTGATTTCTTTTTAATCTCATTGGCCGTTGCAGCTCCGTCTAACTTATGAATCCATCTTACTATCTCAAGGGCCTTCTTACTTATTTTTATCCCCATCATCTCTTTTTCTAAGGAAAATTGTTAATCCTGAGTCTTTAATCTCTTTAAGCGTTTCTTCTTTTTTTGTTTTAAGAATCAAGTCAAAAACACTGTTCTCATTAAGTCCCGACTTATAAGCAAAGGATTTTGGTATTTTAATTGAAAATTGGCTAGCATTCTTGTCAAAAAAGACTTTCTTAGAATCCCTTACTTCTGTATCTTCTAGAGATTCCAATATCTCTTTCTTGAGCATCATAATAGATTCTTTTGGGTCAGTTTTTTCATCCATCTTGAATATTAGTTTATAATATTCAGTCTTTCTTTTATTTAAACTTTTCCTTTTTTTAGCCATTTTCAGACTTTATTTTATTAAATAATATACATTTCAGACTATCTATTATCAAAAATAGATACATTTAAATAGTTGATAACATTCAGTCTGATAACTATAAAATGATAAATGAGCATTTTGATAACCAAATTAGGGGGTTTTTCAATGGTAAAGAGGGAACGGTAGTCTCAACCTCATATTTGCTATCCCTCCTTGATTTATCTCCTCTAATAAAATGTCGAGATAAATTGATGTTTCCTTTAATTTCCATTGTAAGATTATATTTATTTAGATTAATTAAGGGAATGAGGAATTATGAGGCTTTGAAAAGATACTTGGCTAATAATGAGGCTGAGGCTTTCCAGTTGGGTTTTTACAAGGGGGATGATAATAACCTTAATTTGCCCCCAAAGCGGACCTATAATCATTATTTACGAACATATCTAACTCCGGATGAAAGACATCAGCTTGATTTAATATCCCAAAAGATATTGTCTTTTGCAACTAATAACAAGGTAGTTCTTGATATAGAGATTGTTAAAAAGACAATCAAGGATAAAAAGAGCAAACATCAAACAGAGAAAAGGGAAGCCGTTAAATTGATTAAGAGGCTGGTTTATCCAAATATCAATCTCAAAATCCATCATAATGCTAAATTCAAAAGTAAGGACTTTCTTGATGCTTTGGTTCATGTTGCTTTAACTCATGATTATACAAATGATGGCGCTTCTACTTTCGGGGAAATGAATCCAGACAAGCAGGTCCCCTCTGGAGACCTAATGATGCATCACTTCTCCAAATTTAATTCAACAACTGAATTAAAAATTATGTTTGATAAAATCCTTGATATTGTCTTCAATTATTGCAAACGAAATTACCCTATCTTACAAAAAAGGAAACTTGATATTGCCTATGATGTTCATGATGTTTGCTATTATGGAAAAAACATGAGTTATGTATGTGGTGGTGAACCTAAAAAAGGAACCACTAATTTCTTTAAATTCTTAACCTGTTCGATTGTTATTCCAGGAAAAAGGTTTATCCTTGATGTTACCCCAATTCATCAGATTGATACTTTGGAAAAATTGCTTGATGAAAGTTTAACGAGAGTGAAAACCAAAATAAAGATAGACAAGGCATATTTAGACAGAGGTTTTGATAGGATTTCTGTTATTAGTGTTTTAAATAAACATAAGATTAATTTTGTCATGCCTAAAGTAAGGACAGCCACGGTAAAATCTGCTTTTGATAAAGCAGAGGGATATTCTTCAATGATATTTCCAAACTTTCGCATTGGAAATAAGAAAAGAGGAGTTTCTGTTAACCTGATTTTAGTTGATGCCCCAGATGGGAGGGATAAGGGTGTTAAACATGCTTTTATGTGTAATTTTCCTGTTTCTCCCCAATTATCCTATAGGGCAGCTTGTAGGTTTTATGAAATGTATAGCCGACGTTGGGGAATTGAAACCTCTTATCGAAATCTTGACCAAGATTTTAAGCCAAGAACAACAACCACAAATTACAATATAAGATTATTTTATTTTCTATTCCAAACCTGTCTTTATAATCTATGGACTTTGGTAAATATATGCATAAGTTTGATTCTTTATGGAAAGCTTCAAGCCAAACCTCCAATCACTGCTAAGATGTTTGCTATTCTTTTATATACGGTTAAAGTTGAGTATTGGGACAATGGTGGTTAGCTTTTTAATACCTGATTTCTTTTAGTTAATTATGAAAGGAAGGAGTTTTTTAGAGAGTGTGATAATGGAAAAGCTAATTTATATCTTAATCGGAATAGCTATAGGGCTTATGATAGGAATTTTTATATTAGGTTAATCTTTTTGTCTATAAAAACTAGAGATTTTTGGTGATATCAAAAGCGTTTAAAATCTTACTTTCCTATCTACTGTTATTTTGTGTAATTCTTTAATGGTTACGAATTTTTTGTTCTCATTTTTTAGGGATAAATTATTTCCAAAAAGACAAGTAAAGAGTAGCTATTCAACAGCTCAGAAATCATTTAAAACATCCTCTTTCTGTATAAGATAGTAACATAATCCCACCCATAAATGGGTGTGGGCTTCTTGGCTTATCTTGGAAAAACATTTCTAATCCTACTATTTAAAGGTTCCATCTGCTTTCCAGCGACCTTTAAGCGAGTCCTTTATTTCGTTGTCGGCCTCCAATCGTTCTATGACTAAATGTTTTGCGGATAGCTCAGTCTTTTGGAGTACGCCTTCAATCTCTTCTATTAATTCTTCTCTTTCAGCATCCATTTCGATATCTTCTCTTCCTTCTCTCCCAATTCTTTCGTAGAATTTTGATATCAGCACTGAAATTTTAGCTAATGCAACTTTTTCATCAAATTCATATTTTTTAGCTTCTTGTTTTGTCATTCTTTTAATTTTTCTAATATTTTAATTTTGTTTTTATATCTCTCTCTTCTTTTGATTATCTACAATTTCAAATATTATTTTCATTTTTCCAACTCCCTCAAAATCCCCAATCTCTTTAAATATTCCCTTTTTTCTTCATCCGACATCTTACTTAATTTGTTTATTTTTTCATTCATCTTTTTCAGGCATTTTGGTATATCTGCCAAGTATTCTTTTGAACATTTTTCACACAAATACCCATCATATATTCCTCCTCTGATAACACCCCGAACCTCTAAATGTTCTATTTTTCTTTTACATTTCTTACAGTTCGCTCTTCTGTATTTTTCAGGGACTACCTGTATATCTTCAATCATTTTTAAGTTTTAAATATTTTGATTTTGGTATAAATATCTCTCTTGAATTAGTGATAACAAAACCACAATAATTACAGGTGGTTGGTTTGTCTTTTCTTACTTTTACTCTAAACAATTTTTTATTACATTTAGGACAGAAACATCCCTTAATATTTTTCTTCATTTTTTATCTTCAAGTGCCTTCAAAATAGAGGTTTTTATTAACTTGTCATAAAAATCTTCCAAATGACTTAAAAATCTTTTTACATCTCTTCTTGCTAATTTAGTTTTACTTGCCAAATAAACTTCCAGTATTTCGTGGTCTATTCCGCTTTTTTGTAAAGCATCAAATTTATCTTTAACCTCCTTTAATCTCTTGTTCAGTATGGTTATTTTATCTTCTGTCATTTTCTTTTTATCTTGCCCCACCTTCTTTTATTTTTGCTATAACAATCTCTACAAATTTTTGCTTGATAATACATTTTATTACCACAGAAAGGGCATAGTTTAGAGTGTTTTTCTCTCCATTTTTTTGTTGCTTTCTCTGTCATTTTTCTTTTCTCTTTCATAACTATTTAAACATCCTCCTGAACAAAAATAAACTTTCTTTTCACTTTCTATAATCAAAGTTCCCCCTTCTATTTCATTTAGACAATAACCACACTTTTCAATTTGGTCAGTTGTCATTTTAAATTCTCCAAGATAAGTCTTTTTTTAAAATCAATTAATTCTCTTTCTTCTAATAAATACAACTCATAAACATCAGATTGAGATAGAATTCCCCCCTTTAATTTGTTTTGTTATTCTCATCTTAATCCTACAAGAATCCTTCTTTTTAGTAGCATTTCATAATCTTCTTTTCTTTTTCCTCTACCCTTAAAAATTTCTTTTAGGTCTTTTTCAAAACAACCCCAACAAATTCTTAATACCCCGTCCTTGCTATATATGGGATTATAACCCCTTTCTCTTTCTGTAGTTATCCTAATATACCCTTCCTTGCCATTTATAATAGACTTACATCTATGACACATTAATTTGTCTGTTGTGGTAACTTTAAATGATATGTCTTTTATTTTCATATTGTTTTCTTAAAAATCTTATTTAGTTTATCAATATCAAAATCCCCCTTATCTTTAGTAAATTCTTTGTCAAAAAAGGAGACTATATATTTTTCAACTTCTTTATTTATTGAACCCTCCAACCTTTCAGATTTTCTTTTGTCTTTTACTATTTTTTCAAAGAAGTTATGTATGCTATATGGTAACAAATTAACAACATTTTGATAATGTTTTGGGGGGGGACTTTTATTCTGCTCAATCCATAAAACACAAGCTATGCTTCTTAACACATATACATATTTTTTTAGGTTTGCTTTATCTCCAGCTCCTCGAAGATATTTATCAAAATTCTGTCTTGCCATAGACACATAATGTTTTTTTAGGGAATATTTACTAAATTTTTCCTCAAAAATCTTTTTAAGTTCTGTTCTAATAGGATTGTCTAAATAAATAATATCTGAACTCAACCATTCCCAACAAGAAGGATTTGATTTAACAAATAAATTTAAAAATTTTCTTAAGTCCCAAAGTTCTATATCAAATTTGTTTATCTTTCTGTTAATTTGGTCTGGAATTTTATCAAATTTTAAATAATCCTGAATAAAAACACCCCTAACATCATAATCGCTATCTTTACTTTCCCACCCCCAAGCACGACTTCCACTTTCTATTAGGAATAATATTTTTATATTCTCTTCCTCTTCAATTTTTCTTAAAATTCCTTTTTTTATTTTTGTCATCCTCTAAATTTCCTATTTCTTTTTTCTTCTTCTTCTATAGTGTTTTCCACAAAACCCAGATTTAGTTTTATAATTAAGTAGTTTCTTACATTCTTTACATCTTTTATTAGCAAATTCATTAAGTTTTTTAATCTGTTCTTCCTGTTTCCATTTTCCACCCTTTCTATAATATTTCTTAGAGTATTCTTTGTGTAGCTCCTTTCTCTTTTCTCTCCATTCCCTATCTATTTTGTATCTCTCAATCCCGTGGATTGCTCTTCCTACACACCCCCTACCACCTCTTTTCATTACCATTTTCTATTTTTTATGTTTCTGGTATCCCTAAAGACCTCCTCTTTTCCTGCATTTCTTCTTCAGAATGGGAAATAGAAAAATATAATCTCCTGATTACTTCTAAAAAATCTTCTTCTGTTTTACAAGATTTTAGGTTCTTAACTAAGATTTCTCTAAATTCTTTCCAATTCATCACTCCCACTAAAACAACTTTCTTTTTTGTTCCTTTCATTTTTTATCCTCCAACCTATCCAAAATCAATCTTTTTCTTAAATCTATGGTAAGAGTTTCCCTGATACTTTTGAATATGTCGTCTTCATTTTCTTCTATTAATTTATTTAATTTTAGAACACATTTCTTACAGGTATCAAGCAAAAATTTTAAATTAATGCCTTGAATATACATATTTGATTTTCCCCTACAAAAATTACATAAATCATCTCCACAAATAAAGCATTTCCTACTCGCAATTCTTGTATGACATCTATCACATATTAATATGTTAGATTTTTTAACCATTTTTCCCCTCCATTTTTATTTTTTTAAGTTTTTCTCTCATCAATTCTGCTAATTCATCTTCATCTTTAAAATTCCCCATAGACTTAAGATATTCTCTTACACCACCAAATAATTCTATTAATCTTAAATGCTGTTCTCTTGTTCTTTCTTTTATAGGGATTTTAAGTAACCTTGTCTTTTCGTTCATTTTCTATTTTTTTAAGTTTTTCTTTCATTAGTCTTTGGAGTTCATCATTCCATTCACTATAAATTCCTTTAGCATAATCTTCAATCTGTTTATCAGACATCATATTTGAAGCCATACTTACTGCTTCATAAATATCTTCATAAGTTACTTCCTCCATCTTTTTAACTTTTAAATCAGAAGTTATAAAATTCTTTCTTCCACACTTCTCACAGGTGAAAGTGAAAAAGTTACAGGTTGGGGCATAATAAACCCCATCATCAGTTTTGCCACAATACACACAATCTCTTATTAATTCGTAGCGGTTGCCCATTTAACATTCAAACTCTTTATGTTTAATTGTGTCTCTTTTATTTCCTTTTGAAGAGATGATTATTTTTGAAAAAATATGATTTTCTAATAACCACTCTGCTTTTCTTTTTTCTTCTTTAGTTAGGTAACCAGAACTACGGCATTCCACACCCATTATTTCATAAATCTCTTTACATTCATTCTCCATATCATTTATGAGGTTTTCCCTTCCTATCTCAACTTCTGGAATTTGGGACTTATAAGAAGCGAAGTGATTTAATCTCGGACGGAAAATTATAAAATCTGGAAATCCTGTTGATGTCTTTCTGAACCTTCCTTGTTTGGCAGGGACTAATTTTTTATTTTTTAAATCCACATTACACACCCATTTACTTACTACCCATCCGTTATTTTCCCAGAATTTACGGACTTTTTGTTCAAATCGTCTGCCCATTTCAAGGTTTCTTTTTCCCTGTCTCTTATAATCTATTTTCATTTTCCTTTATAAAAATCTAACAAAATCTAATAAGAGCAAGTATTCCTCCCACAATTAAAATTATTAAAAATAGGATTGCTTCCGTTTTTGAAGAAAAAATCTTTAAAAAGGGTTTTCTGTTTTCCATCCATTTATACATTTATTTTCACCTCCTTTTTAACATATTCAACTTCTTTGTCTATTAAATAGCATTTCCTTTCTTTCATATCAACACACAAGATTTCTTCCGAACCACCACAATCTGAAAAATAATCATCAAACATACTTTCAAATGCTATTTTTCCATTATTTAAAGAAGTCATATCTTCATAAAATTTCCAATAAAATCCATCTTCAATATTGTATTGCTCAACTATTAAAAACCTGTTTTCTGGGTTATTTATTGCTTTTTCATTTTTAAGATATTCTTCTTTGGCTTGTGCGAAATCAATTTTATCATCCTTTTCATATATTTCCTTAACTGCTTTTTCTATCAGTTCCCACACGGCTTCTGTTCTTTTGCCTTCCAAAGCATCCAAAATTCTTTCTTTCGTTTCTTTTATATTTTCCATATTACCTATCGGAATTTAATAATTCTTTTTTTTAATCATTTCTAATTTTTTTCAATAAGTTCTGATAATTCATCCACTCCTAAATATTTTTTTATCCTTTCAATCGCTTTTTTCTTTGTTGAAAACCTTTCAGTATCTTTAAATAAATCCCCTTTAAGACAAAATATCTCCCAGAAATTGTGTCCTTTATGAAAATAGTCTAATTGCCTAATCATACTTACTTTCCCCCTTGAATTTGAGAAGATATATTGGTATCTGCCGATTAACTTTGGAATATTAACTCCCTTACTTTTTGCCTTTTCATATTCTTCATACATTTTGTGTATCCTTTTTTCAGTTTTCATTTTTCTTCTTCTCCTTTTTCATATTTTTCCTCAACTCTGGGGGCTAATAATATTATCATATTATCATTTTCAACCCAAAGGGGATAATCTTTTTTTGTTTTTATTTTAACATTCCCACCATCCTTGATAAGATTAAAAATAATAGTTATAAGTTCTTCAGAATACTTGCTTACTATTTCCTCTTTTTCCTCAACAATATAACAAGATGGATTAATCATTTCCTTCATATCCTCATAATTATGGAAGAGTTCAACATCAAAGTTGTTTTCTATAAGTGATTTTAACAGGGAATTTTTAGGGATAATCATCATAACACTTGCTCCATCTAAATATCCAACATAGTCTTCAACTTTTATTTTTTTATTATCAATTTCATCCTGACTTTCAAACAACTTCTCTATCATAACATTCGTTAAGCCATCTATCTTCTCTTTTTCCTTTTCTTCCCAGATTTTCTTAAATCCCTTAAAAAATCTCTTGAATTTATTTGTTTTAGTCATAATATACTTTTTCTTTATATTCCTTTTTCTAATTTCTCTGCCTGTTTTTTTGTAATCTCTCCGTTTAAATATTTTTTTGCTATGTTAAAATATCCTTCTACAATATTACTATCTCCACCACCACCCAAATTATCTACCAATACTAATTCTATTTTGTTTATGTCATTACCATCTTCTTTTGCTTCTTCAAGAAGATTAATCATCTTGTTTAAACAATTATTAGGGAAGATAGAAGTATTTGTTTCACAGGTTTCTTCTTCTTTATCTTCTAATGCCCTTAAAATTTTTCGTTTAGTTGTTGTTTCTACATTTAATCTCCAAACGATTTCGCTACAATTAGGATTTAAAATTTCTTTCATTTTATAATAAATTGTCCAAAATTATTTCTCTTTTAATTTTATGATATTCTTTTTCGTTTATACTCCCTACCACCATTTTAATTTCTTCCTTATGAAATTCTTTTATATGAGCATAAATCTCTTTAGTTTCTTCTTTACAGAAAGGACAAATTCCCCCTCTTTTAGCCAATAATTCGTTTTTTATTTTTTCATAGATTCCTTTATCTCCCTCGCTAATAAAACTTCCAAAACCAACCTCATCCTTTTTGCCAATCCAACTCGTAAATTCTTTTAAGAAATCTTTTTGTTCTTTTTTATTGGATATTAACTTTTTTATCCTTTTTTTAATATAAGGGATTTCTGATATTTTAATTCCTAATCTTGCGACATACTCGCTACAATTCGGGTAAAGTTTTTGCTTCATTTTATATTTAAATAGGGACAATTAAATCTTTCTTGTGCTTTTATATTCATAATCTTTAAAATATCTTTCGGCTTTTCTAATTTTAATAGTGATTTATTTTCGTTATCAAAACTACACCCCATTATATGCCCTTTTTCGTTAATTGAAATAGTATTTTTAAAGTAATGACAACTTTTACACCAATCTCTGTATTTTTCCTCTTCCAAAATCATTCTACTTAAATCATCTACATAAAAATGCTCATACTTCATAGTCAAATACAAATAAACTACTTTAAACTTTAATATATCAGGACAGGGGATATTTTTTGGTGATAAAGCAAATACCCTATCACAACCATTTTTAAAGAGATTCTCAACGAGTTCCTTAAAAACCAAACCATTTTTTTCAAACATTTTCTTATTTACTAATAAATTACTACCAACCTGTGTTTTTGTAAGTTTTTTTATTCTTTTAACCAATTTTATATAATTATCTAAATCCTCTTTTGTTTGTATTTTGTAATCATCAAAACTTAAACTAATCATAGTTATATTTTTTAGGGTTTCTTTTAGTTTCCCATCATCCAAATTCATAAGTAATCTTCCATTACTCGTAACATTACAAATTAAACCATTCTTGTTACATAAAACACTAAATTTCTTAACAAAAGGGATATCCATAAATGGCTCACCCGAACTACCTAATGCTATTTGATTAGTTAATTGTTTTAGATAAGGCACTAAATCATACCAAAACTTTCTTGGTTTTGTATTCTTTGTTTTTATTTTATTTACATAGCAGAAGGGACAATTAAGATTACAACCCTTTAGATATGGATGTAAGGAGATTACTTTATATTTTTTAACTTTATTTGTTTTAGTCATAGTATACTTTTTCTTTATATTCCTTATTCAATTTTGATAACTCTTTTTGTAATTCCTGTTCTCTTCCCATTTTAATCTCCAAAGAATAAACTCTTTACAAGTGTCTTTAACAACCAAATATTCCCTAAAATGAAATTAATTATGAATAACCCCAAAAACAGAATACCTATCCATTTAATAAATTCAAAAAACCAATTTTTCTTCTTTTTTGGTTTTTTTGGTGGCTCAAATATGCCCCCAAGAATTTCCCTAATATCTTGTGATACTTTTCCCTTAAATTCCTCTCTGGATTTTGTTTCTTTTTCTCTTTCTATGTCATCTATTGTTGTAAATCTTTTTCCTGCCATTTTCTTTTTTTACCTGCTTTCTTATCTTTCTTAATTTATTATAATGCTTTTCCATTCTTTCTATTCTTCTGATTATCTGAAAAGCACTTAATCTTTTATGCTGTTTCATCCTCTTTTATATTTAATTAGTAATTTAAATTTTTCTTTATCATCCAACGAATAATATATCGGGATTTTAATGGGTTTTGGATATTTCTTAACAAACTCCTTTTCTTTCATCTTTTATTTTAAACCTTCAATTATTTCATTTTTAGTTATTATGTCCTTGTTTTCTTCAATCATCTTATTCAATTCTTCCTTTAATTCCCCTATTCTTTCAGACAATCTTTCAGCATCTTTTTTGTCTATTTCAAACTTTTCTCCCAGACACTTATAGCAATAATAAATATATTCTCTGTGGTTGTTATGGTAATTGCCCTCTACTCCTCTGGGTATCCCTTTACCTATCTTTTTACCACAACCCCTACATTTAGCCCTGTCGCTTTTGCTTATTTCAATTCCTTCTATCATTTTTTATCCTCCAAATTTTTTAGTATAATCAGTTTATTTAGTCTTTCTTCTTTTTCCTTTTTATTTAACTTCCAAAAATCTCTTAATGAGCATACTTCTGTTATTGGTTCTAATTTTATCATCTCAAAAAAATCCTCGCTTGTTACTTCTTCTTCATTTAAATATCCTGATGTTGCCCCCAATAAATTAGCAAAATCTACCAAAGGTTTCCAATCATCAAAATGCCACACAATAGCCCTTAAATAAATTATATTATATTCTCTAAATATCGCTCCCCCATCACCAACCTCACCATCCTCTAATCTAAAATCTATTAAAAGTTCTGCCAATTCATTCATACTTTTATCTACCTCTTCAAATTCTGGGATTGTTAAGAAAACAAGTTTATATTTATCTTTTAGATAATCATATCTCTCTCTTGGTGTTCCTTTGCTGTCATCATCTCTTATTTTTTGCCATTCTTCGTGTGCTTGTGTTTGTTGGTTCATAAATTCCTTTATTACAGGTAGGTTTCTTTTGGCTTCTTCCTCTGTTTCAAAAACTGCTTTAAAATAAAATTCACTTGTTCCCATTTTTATTTATCCTCCAAATTTTTTAAATAGTTCCTATCGGCTTACCGAGATTAAGTTTTTGTTTTTCTTTCATTTCCCGTAGTATAAATCCTCTTCTTGTTTTGTCAGTTCTCCCTCAATTAATTCCAAATCCATTTCTTTGTTATATAATAAAATTCTCTTCTTTTTCCAATCAACCCATAATTCCCAATCTTTATATTCTTCGTCAAGTCCTTGAACAATCAATAAACTTCCGTCTGCGTGAGTTCCTATATCTGTAATCCAAACAAACCCAAAACTTTCAAGCATATCTTTTTCAATATCTTCTTTGGTTTCTCCCTCTAATGCCTTAATAACCTTTTCTTTTATATTCATTTTATCTCTATTTTTCCATTATTTAAGTTGATTAAAATTATCCTCTAAACCCTTGAGAGTTTTAAGTTTGGTTCTTAAGATATTTAGTGCTTTGATTTCTTTTCTGTTTAGAACACTTATAATACCATCACCATCATTTATCCTCCCTTCTCCGATTATTTCTATATTTCCCTTGTTCAAATCAATTTCCTCAAAATTGTTAAATCTAATTCCACTAACTCTGGCTACTCTAAATACCCCCTTCATTTTGTCCACCCCAAACTTTCCAGAAAGAACCCAATCACCGATTTTTAATTTATTTATCTCTGTTGTTTTCATTTTTTATTTTTCTCAACTTTTCTTCTACCAATTCTTTTAATTCATCCTTATTGGGATTTCTATCACAATATTCGCAATATTTAAACCCAGACACAAATTCTTGCGAAGAAAAAAGATTTTTACAGGATTTACAATAGGGAAGTTTTTTTGTTTTTAAATTAAGAACTATCCTTACATTCTCTTGAAGAATTATAATATAAAATTCTTCCTTTAATATTCTGCCTTTGTCAAAACTCTCTTTTGCCTCTTTCCAAGTTGTTTGAGGAATACAAAAGTAATTCTCAAACCCCAATCTTTTTGCTTTTTCGTATGCCTTGTTAAATCCTTTTATTTGCTCTTTCATTTTAATGCTTCTAATATGTCCTCTTTAATTTCCCTGCTTCTTGCCTCCTTTATCTTTTTTCTTTGTGTTGTATTAAATATCAAAAACCCAACCATAATAATTCCTGCTATTCCTTTCCAAATTGTCGGTTCATAGATTATCCAAACTATATAAATAATATTTATAGCAACATACACCCAATACATCTTTAACCAAAAGTTGTATATATCTGTCATTCTTTTCATTTTAAACTAATAAAACATAATCTTTTGGAATTTCCAGAGGGATAATTTTATGTTCGGGATAATAAAACCTGCTGTTTCCACCATCACCATCCACTTCCGTCTTGTTAAATTCTTCAAATGCCTTTAATACCTGCTCTTTGGTGTGCTTCTTCCTGTCAATAATCATAATAAGATGGCAGAAATCCATTTCTTTTCCCTTTTCTTCAAGAGCATTTAAAATTTTGTTTTTGGTATTAAATGCCTGTTTCTTTTTGAAAAAGCCCCTGTATATTTCTAATGTGTCGTTTTCTTGATTGTAAATGTATGCATATTCACAGAACAAGCCGTCTTTTAAGAAATCCCTGCTATCTTGCTCTTCTCCCGACAACTCTAAAATCCGAAATCCAATAATCTTTGTGTTTATTTTACTACCTGTAATTCCCATAACAACAGCCGAAATAACATTCTCTTTTTTTTCATCAAAATAAATATCTATTACTTCCTTTCCAAGATAGTCATAATAACTATCAAAATGATGGTATCTTGCCTGTAAAAAAAGCAGATTGCTTCTTGTTCCTACCAACCCTCTTGTTCCCATTTTATTTTAATCAAATATTTTATTTAATTCCGTATAAGTTCCATAGAATAAAAATAATAAGAAATCCATTTCTTTATTTTTTCTTTTCCATCTTATAACTTCATTAAGTCCCTTTTCAGTTAGTTTTATTTCGTCAGGATTATGAGGGTTTATTTTGATTAACCCCTGTTCTTCAAGGTTTTTAACAATTTCATCTATCTCTTTATCTTTATTATTCTTCATTTTTTAATATATAGTGGGCTAATAAATACTTATCCTTTAAACTTCCTCTTTTTAAATTGGATAGATTATTTGTTAAATCTGCTATTTTAACTTCTTTAGCAATTTCATCTTTGGAACATCTTAAAATATAATCTAAATAGTTCTCATCTTCCTCTCTTGTTATTATTACTACTGACTTAATTAATCCTTTGTCAAATCCCAACTTCAATAGTTTTTCTTTTGTCATAGGTGTATCTTCCAATATATCGTGTAACCAAGCAACAATTTTTAAGCCAATCATATCTTTTCTTATTAACTTAACTACTCCTTGAAGATGAATAATATAATCAGAACCACCCAATCGTTTTTGTCCCTTATGATATTTTCTTGCTGTTTCTTCTGCGAGTTTTAAATAATCAGTTTCCATTCTTTTTTTCCTCTTTTAAATTTTCAAGAATTAACCCTCTTTTCACAAAATTTAAAAATAATTCTTTGACATCTTTATATAATTTGTTTTTATTATCCTGATTTAATTTACTCATAAATTCAATAACTTTATCATTACAATTACCATTACAAAAATAAAAGGTAATATAAGCACTACTTCCCACCCCAAAATAAATGTTGTAAGTAACAGAACAATTACCAGAGCATAAATCCTTGCCACATAAACTACACTTTAAAGTAGCAACCTGTTTTTTACATAAATCACATAAAATTACTTTTATTTCTGCCATTTTATTCCAAGTTATCTAAAATATTCTGTTTTAATTGTTTAAACCTTAATTCTTTAAATTTATCTTTAATTTTTTTCATTTCTAATTTATACCTTTTATTCTCATCTATTCTTATTTGTTCGGCAAATCTAATTTCTTTATCAGATAAACCCCAATACCAATATCCTTTATACTTTTTAATTGTAAATAATCTTTGTATTATATTCATCTTGTTACACCCTTAATTTCTTTCCGTTATAATAAACATTAATTTCAGATTTTATGTTCTCATTCACCCAATCGTGAATGTCTTGGTAAATATCCTCCTCATTTCCTTCATCATAATCACACTCATCAATTCCAGATGTATCTTCATCACCTAAAAAAATGTATGTAAAATATCCTTTTTTTCCGTTCTTTGTGAAATGAACTCCAATCTTCTCGTTTCCCCACCAAATTACCCTTCCAGCGATTAATTTAGTGCCTTCCAAAGCGTCCAATATCTTTTGTTTTGTTTTTTTAATGTTTTTCATTATCCACCTCTTCCGCCTTTGTATTTATATTCATTATCTTTTATTACCTTTCCGCCTTTACAGATGAGAATTCCCCTAAATCCATTACCACTCTCCCAATATTTATAATTAAAGTTAAGTTTAGGGAATAATTCAGACATTTTCAGGACAACGGGGCAGACGGGTGTCCAAGCCGTATCAAAAGAATAAAATAAATCGTTAGGGTTGCTGTCATCAATCGCAGAATGGCATATCCCCCACTTACTGCCCCAATTTGAATTACACCAACCATAACCACCAGAATTATAACCATCAGTTTCATAGTTTTTAGGTTCTAATGACATTAAAATCAGTTCTTTGGTTTCTTTTTTTGTTAGTTTTCCTTTTTCTTTCTTTTCCTTTAATTCACTAAATTTCTGGCATAATCTATCTTGCTCTTTAAATTCTTCAGGATAAGGAATGAATTTTTCGGTATCCAAAATATTATCCTTATCTTCACCTTTTTCTTTCTTGTATTTATTCCGAGTTATAGCAAATTCCTTAAATCTTTTAAGTTCTTCTGGTTTTCCTGTTATTTTTAAATTATTTTCAACCCAATTTGGCGTTTTAACTCACCCCCTATTATAATGTTTATCTATTTTTAATTTTCTTAATTTATCTTTTGTAATTAAAAAATCTCCTTCAATTTTTTCCTTTCCAACCTTATTTTTTAATTTTGGATGGCTATTTAAAAAATCTATAACTATTTTTGCCTGTTCCTTTTTCATTTTTAAGTAAGGATGTATCATATTCAAAAAGTTTAATACATCTAATTTTGAACAGACAAGCCATTTCCAAGCGATATTATGCTTTGGATTTTTTGGTAAAAATTGGTTGTTTACATTCCCACCAAAAGTTAATTTTAACCAATCAATTATTATCCTATCAGTATTAGACAAGCATACTCTAAAATTAAAATTATGTGAAGTGGTGATACATCCATCTGCATCAATAAGTCCTGCTGTATAGATTATATCTTCTTTTTTTGGCATTTTTTAATATTCACTTTATATAAACATTTTGGACAGGAAGCATAATATTCTGATTTTCCTTTGTAATTCCACTTGTGATTACAATTATGGCATTTAATTATCATTTAATATTAAGTAGGTAGGTTATTTAAATCTTTTTATTTGTGTAACTCTATATATGAACATCTAAATTCACCATAAAATCGTCTTTATGTTTTTCAAGAAGTTTTAAGTATTTTTCTTTCCACTTATCTTCTTCAACTTCCTGTTTATAAGTTCCAAACCAACCATACCCCCTCGCCTGATAAACTTTTCCATCAGCAACAACTATATGGATTAAAAAGGGATTGTTTTTTTGTTCTTCGCTTAATGCTTTAATTATTTTTTCCTTTGTATTCCCCTCTGCTTTTTTATATTTTCGTATCAAATCTTTTATAGAAATTATATTATCCTTTAATTCTTGGTTACCACTATCTTTTGGCTCTTTTCCATAAAATAATCCACTCCAACGCCCACCGATACCATACCAATCATAGAAAGAGTTTGGATTGCTTGTGCTTAATAAATTTCCGTCTTTATCAAAGTTATCATAACTACACCAAGATTTAAGCCATTCTTTGAGTGAAATATCTTTTAATTTACCATCTTTAATATAATCTAATTCATAATTTTCTAATTTAGTGTTATTATTTATCTTATCATTCATTCTTTCTTTCCATTCTTCAAACTTTTTAATTAATTCTTCTTTTGTCTTTTCAATATATGGTTCTACTTCATACTCTTCGCTGTATTTTTCAAGAGTTTCGCTGATATAACTTTCTATATTTTCAAACTCTTCCTTTGGGACAATTATCCCGCAAACAAAATGTGTCATTTTAGTTTTCCTCTATAATATCTATTTCAATTTCTCCCTCTTTAATCATTCTTAATCCTTCTTTTTCTGCTTCTACCTCATCTTTTGCCATTACAATAACACTACCAAAATCTACGATAAATTCTTTTTCTTCTTTCCCTTCCAAAGCATCAAGGATTTTCTGCTTTGTTTCTTGTATTTTTTTATTCATTTTCTAATAAAGCCCCACATTTCATACAATAGGTAGAAATTTCAGGAAATTCTCCTTCAAAAATAGTTCTTATAATTGTTCTGTCTTTACAATTACAAAATTCACCACCCCAATTATTTAATTTAGATAATTCTTTTAAAAGTTTCTTTTCCATTTCAACATATTCTTTTGCTAATATTTCTGCTTTACTTTTACCTTCAAGTGCCTCAATTATTTTTTCTTTTGTGTTCATTTTTCATTTTTAATCTGCTCTATTTTTTGCCTCACCAAATCTTTTAGTTCATCTTTTATCCAAATTAATTTTATGGACTTCGGCTCTTTGCTTATAAATTCTCCTGCCCCCATATCTTCTATATAAGAGTTGCTTGTGATTTCAACCTTTCCTATTACTTCGTCTGTTTCCATATCATTAACTTCAACTTCTACAACAGAAGGGAATTGCGACAAATCCCAACAATCACCAAAATTACCTCCGTCCAAAGTCCACAAATCTTTTCCAAACCATCCGTCCAATTCTTTTTCAAACCAATCCCTACAATCTTCATCTATGTATAAAGTTCCTTTTGCTGTCATTTTAACCAAAATTCCTCTTTAACATAATTTCTTTTGTCTTTCATTTTAATTTTTCAGATTATACAAAATCAATTCCCTTTTAATATTTTCAACTTCTTTTTTATCTGGGGCGAGTTCTATAAAAAGTTGTAAAATACAAAATTTACAGATGTTTATTCTTGTTGTCCCCTTCCAAGCATTTTTATAAATATTCAAATATCTTTCCTCTTTATCTATCTTCTTACCACAAAACTCACACCAACAGGGGTAATTACAAATTTGAAGTAATTTTTTATTGTTCATTTTTAATGAATTTCCATAACATTTATGAAAGTATTAAAATCACTTTCCCAAACTTGTTTGTTTTCTTTTTTTGTATTTTCAGGGTGTTCAGCATTATAATCCTTAAATAATTCATTAATAAAATCCTCTGCTTTCTTTTCGCTGTCAAAAACCTCTAATAAATTTGCTCCTTTATCATCATCAAAATAAGTGCTGTCTATCCCCTCGTTATCTTCCCTAAATCTTTGGAATACTAAATAAACTTTTTCCCTTTCGTTTGCTAATGTCCTTAAAATCTTCTTTTTTGTTTCTTTTATATCTTTCGTCATTTTAAATTTTCCAGCATAATTTCTTTTAATAATTGATTGTCTTTTGTGATGTCATAAACCTTCTTTTTGGTTTCTATGTCATCAAATTCTTCGCAATATTTTTTATAAACAATTTCCCCTTCCTTTGTGCTGACTTTTCCATCATTTATAATAATCTTCCAAAAATCATAATCTTCTTCCCCCTTACATTCAATTTCTCCATAACTTTTTTTGTCAAGATTAGCGACAAACAGGCAGATTTTTAGCATTTCACCACTATCAATATTCTCATAAGAGGATATTGACAAACCAGAATTTTTTAATTCAATTCCTTCTGTATACTCAAATGGCTCATTTTCTTCTTTAATTAATTTCTTTAAGATATTAATTGCTTTCCCGCTTTTCAGTTTTATATTTCCATAGTAAGATGTATCATATCCCATTTATTTTAACCTCTCTAATATAACTTCCCTTTCAATTCTGTTTAATTCTGATTTCCAACTTTTTATTTTATTAGTCCAATATTTAATGGATTTTTTAATATTCCTAATTCTTCTTTTGTCCTTAACATCTTTTCTTTGTTGGTATTTATTGTTTTTTTCTCTTTTAAGTTCCTGTTTATATTTTAATAATTCTCTCTTATTTGGAAATGTTTGAATATCTAAAAGTCCATTTTTCTTTTTTTCAATTATAGCAAATTCACCCTTTACTAAACCCCTACCTTTTATTGTTCTCATTCTAATCTCCTTAATATTAATTCTTTTATATTTTTATAATAAATTATACTGACACCGCAACAATCAGACAAATGTTCTCCAACCCACACACCACCCTCTAAATCTTCTGAATATTCACCCCTATTACATATCTTTCCGCATTTACAACAGACAAGTATCTGGTTATCCATCTTATTTAAATGCCCTTTCCATATTTATTATAAATCCCCATCCGAAAAAGATTATTAAAATGGTGAAGAAAATTCCTTGCCAAATTTTTGTTATTTCAAAATCCACAAAACCAACATATATAAAAAGAGTTAAGTGAATTATTGCCCATCCTAATTTTCTTCCGTTAATTTTCATCTTTTAATGCTTCCAAGATTATCATTTTATCAATTTGAGTGCGAATAAAATTTCTTAAATCTGTTTTCATTTCCTCTTTAACATCTTCTATCTTTTTAATATGTATCTTAAATTTATCTATTAGAAGAAGGATATTATTAAAAACTTCATCAGAATAAAGGGCTTCATCAACATCATAAGAATACCCATTTAATTTTATTTCAAACTTTTCATTTCGGACTTTATATGTTTGGGTATCATAAGAATAAGTATACCTATTTCTACTGGAAGAGGTATGTTCTTCTTCGCAATTAAAACCTATTTCAATTTCTTTAATCTTATTTGTTTTTATTTTGTTGTTATCTATGCTTTGAATATTTATCCCTTTTTTTAATCTTTTCTTCTCTTTAAATTCAAGGATTATACCTTTAATTTTATTTAATTTTTCATTAATTATTTTTCGGGCTTCTATTAATCCGCTTGGTAAGAATTCGTTTAGTTTATCAGAAGTAAGGACATTAACCTCGTAAAAATGATGACTTTTAAATTGTCTAATTTTTAAGTTTCCATTTTCAAAGATTATTCTTGAACCTTGATTATTTCTTCCTTTTTCATAATCAAAGTTCTTTTTATCAAGATATTCCTTAAATCTTTTTGTTAATTCTGCTTCAATTTCTTCCTCAAAAACTTTAAGTGAATTATCTTTCAAATTTAATGCCTCTTCAATTTTGTCAAGTTGTTCTTTCCTATCACTTATTTTTTTAAAGTGAGCAGATAATTCTTTTTGTAATGTTTCGTTCATCATTTTATTCTTCTTTTAAGTGGATTATCTCGCAGTTCTTTCCTTTAAGTTGGCTATCATTTCCGTTCTTGCTTATGACAAATAGTTTATCAAAGAAATAATCATCAAAATTAATTGTGTTTAAGTCAGAATAACCATCTGTCAGAAATATTATGCACTTGCTATCTTTTAAATTTTCTTGAATGTATTTGAATGGTTGAATATGCGAGGTTCCTCCTCCTCCGTGAATTTTCATAGCCAGAATTTTCTCTATATTTCCGTTGTCTATCACATAAATATCTTTTTCATTAATTTCTGTTTCGTGGAAGTAAATAGTCATAGTTATTCTTTCTTGAAATGCTTTTGATACTCCAATTATCTCACTTAAAAATTCGGCTAATTCCCCATTTCCGATAGAACCGCTGACATCCACACAAACCCCTATATTTATTTGTTCTTTTACGACATCAGGCAGATATGTGCCTATTACTACACTCTTACGACTTGGTTTTTGCCAAGTGTAGTTATATGGAATAGAATTCATAATGTATCTTTGTAAGATGGTTCTCCAATTTATTTTTTCTTCCCCTATTTTTCCGACTAATCTCTCAATCCCTGCTGGGACATTCCCCTTCATCTTGGCAGTAGTATATGCTTCCAGTAACCTATCTTTCCATTTTTGTTCTATCTCTCTTTTATCTGCCTCGCTTAATTCAATATCGCCTTCCCCATCTTTATCTCCTTTCTTTCCTTTTCCACCCTTGCCTATGATATGCCCATCAATCATCCTTCCGATTTTGGTTTTGTTTCCTTTTCCGTCATCAGCGTAAATGTTTCCATCCTTATCTATTATAATCTTTGGAAGCAAGTCATATATTTCTTCTGCTATAAGTTCGCTACATTTTTCAATCTTCTTTCCGTGTCCGCAGTTTATCTCGTCATTACTATCTGGGACTAAAACACCTTTTGGAAGTGTGAAACCATCACTTTTTAACAAGCAATTTATTGTTAAATCTGTGCTTATGTTCCACCCATCCTTGTCTTTGCTACCTCGTCTTAATTCTGTCAAATATAAAAGGTGTCCGAGTTCGTGGGCTATCGTCCCGAACAACTCATCATCACTTAACTTATTAATAAACTCCTTACAATAATACACATTTCCTTCAATATCCACACACATAGTCGGCATAGGCATATCCTCTGCTTTTACTTCGTGGAATTTTAGGAAATGAGAAAGATAAGCCCAAAAAGGTTTATCCCTCCACAAATTTATTTGCGTTCTTTTAATTCGTTCTTCTGTTGTTAAGTTGCTCATTTTATTCTTTTAATCTCTTTTAATTCTTCCTTTGTTATTACCCCATCAAATAAATCATTATATAAGATAGTATCTTTTAATATTTCAGAAGCGTCTTTAAAAGGTTTATCAGTAAAAAATTCAACAATAAGTTTATACTTTTTTATACTTTTTCCTTCAAATGCTTCAAGTATCTTTTTCTTTATTTTTGTTATGTCTTTCATTTTAAACTATCAATAATTTCTTCTTTCAACTCTCTATCAATCTGCTTAACCCAAGCGTCCTTGCTTTTGCTGTTCATTAATCTTTTTTTCATTTCCTCTTTTACCTGTTTTTCGTAATCTTCCCTTAATTTTTCTATTGTATCTTCCGTGAGTTCGTCCCGTAACTCATCTTTTACACTTTCCATTAATTCTTGACGGAGTTTTTCCCTCTCTTCTTCAATTATATTATCATTCATCTTAATATCTGTCATTTTAATTAAAAAATAAAACTGATAAAAAATTATGAAATAAGTCGTCCAAACCTTTCTATCAAATCCGTTTCTTTTGATTTCAAGAATTCCTTTTTGAAAGTTTCTCCTGTATAACCAAGACACATACGCCATAAAAGTGCTGTAAATTCTTGGCTCTTAATCCTTTCAAGAACCTTACTTGCTTCTATGATTGTATCAAAAGTTACTTTCTTATCCTTGTATCTCTCTGCCAAAGCAGTAACCAAGAAATATTTAATATCTGGTTCTTTTATCTTTTCAATCTTTTCAGGATGTTTTATGTAATCTTCAAGGTTTAGTTTTTCCTGTATCTTACAGAAAGCCACAAATTTGGTTGCTGTTCCTTCCCCTATTGCCGACTTACAAATTAAGCCCAAAGTTCTGTAATCTTTAACCCCCTTGATTAATGTATTTACTCTTTCCCATCCTCTTGGAGTTACAAATTTCTGATTGTCTTTGAAATCAACTTTTATTAAAGAACTTGGCTCAAAGTTAAGATAACCAATTATTCTTGCGTCAATTCCTTTCGGAATGGCAAAGTTGTTTGTCCAATCATTTATGCTTGGTGGTTCTAACTGACATTCCCCGAACCTGTCTTGTAATGGAGAAGGGAGTGTGTGGATGAAAGCCCTATCTGTATCAAGGTTACCTGCTCCCAGAATTAACCAATTTCCTTCTATCTTCTCGTCATTTATAACCCTGTCAAGAATAATCTTGTAGCAGGACATCATAACCAAAGGCGTGGAATTGTTTATCTCATCAAAGAACAAAATTCCATCACTTTCCTGTTTTGCTATGAGTTTTGCGAAAAATGGGCTTCTCCATTCCATAAACTCTCTTGCTTCTTTTTTGTCGCCGTTGCTTACAAAATCAGGAAGTCCCTTAATATCTGAACTATCATATTCTGAAAGGCGGACATCAATAAGAACAAAATATTTTTCAGGATGTTCATAAACTTCCTGCTTCTTTTCTTTTGTTATCCTGTTCCAATCAACAAATTCTCTTTTCCTTTCTTTCGCTAACTCTTCTGCTTTTGCTGTTATTGTCTGGGATTTTCCCAAGCCAAAACTTCCACGCACATAAAGGGCTAACTTGTTCTTGTAATAAATACCAATAAGTTCTTTAAGTTCGTTGTGTGTTACACTTTCTACCATTTATTTTTTACCTCCTTTCAGTTCTATTTTATCTTTTATGAGTTCTTTTAACTCATCTTCATCAGGATAATCTTTTCCTATCTGTAATTCATAAAGCATACATCTATCACACCTACCGCTTTCTTCTTCTATGTCCCTTCCGCAATCTTTACATTTATAGTTCATTTTAAGTATTTCTCTCCCAGTTCTTTAAACCTTTTAAATTGCTCGTCTGTCAGGGGCTTAATTAAACTATGATTTCTTAACGCCTTTAACTCTGCCTTTTCTTTCATTTCTTCAAATTCCTTTATTGCTTGTTTCCTTGCGTCCATTTTATTGTAAATTCTCCAATATTATATATCTTGAGTATTTTTTAAGTTTTCTTTTGCTCTTGTTCAGTTCTTTTATTTCTTCTTTATTTCTTCTTATTGAATATAAAACCATTTTATTGTAGCAGGTAAGATGGTAATATCTTCCCTTTTTCTCCCCCTCATCTACTTTCCATCTGACTTTATAATCTGTGGTTATCGGGTTTCCACACCGATAACACTTGCTTACTTTTTTGTTTTTAACAATTCTTTCTACCATTTTATTGTCTTTCTTCTTTTAACAATTTGGCATATTCTATTAATTCTTCATCTGTTTCAAAATTAACTTTATCATCAGTTTCAGGGCTTTCTAAATGCCATTTGCCTGTGCTAACTTCCCAACCATATTCTTCACATATTTCAAGTGCTTCTTTAATATCTATTTGGTTGCTTTCAAGTGCTTTTAATATTCTTTTTTTTGTTTCTTTTATTTTCATTTTCTTATAACCTATACCCTAACTTGTGGTAATAAGAATTTAAATTTACCAAGATGAATGATATTCAATATCATAATCGTTAAGGTTTTTTATTTTGAATAGTTTTTCAATAATTTCTTTTGTATGCTTTAAATCCTCAAAATAATAAATATCATAATCAGTTCCACCAAAGAAGAAACCCTCTTTTACAGGCAGAAGTTCTTTGGCTAATTTAATCTGTTTATCTTTGTTTTTCTCATCTAATATCTGGTTTATTATATCCAAGAGTTTTTGTAATTCTTCTTTGGTTACCTCATATTTCCCACAATCATCTTCCCCTTTTTGAATATTATTAACAAACCATCTATGTATCTGGTTTGCCTTTCTCCAATAACCAACCTCAAAAACTAATTCTTTGAGTTCGTAATCTTTCATATCCCCAAATATTTCATTTCCCTTTAAGGTAAAAAGAGTTACTAATTTTTGTAATTCGTCTGGGTTTTCTTTTTTATCACTCCAGATAAATCTTTTTGTATAAAGCCAACAATCTAATCCCATTTTATTTTTTATCTATCCTCTTTAATGTGATTAACCTTAATTTTCTTCTGTAAAGTTCTGCGATTATTTCATCTTCCAATTTAAAAAGTTCTGCCAAGCCAAGTTCCTTTAATGATTGTTTGATTTGTTTAAAATTAAATTTCATTTTTAGTTTGCTCTTATTGATGGAAAAATCCAATATAATATAAAAAAGAATAATGTAATTCCTAAAATCGCAAGAACACCTCTTAAAAAGCCAATTCTTAAATTATTTCTTAAATCGTGGAAAAATCCTGCTACTTCTTTATCAACCAATTTCTTTTCTTCATTTGTAAGTGTCATTTTATTTTTTACCCCCTTTTAATTCTCCTTGTCCTTCAACATAAGCATAACAGAATAACCAATCTTTATGTTCAAGAATATTCTGACAGGCAATAACAATACAATCTCCTTTTTTCATTTCTTTTTATTCTCTAACTTCTTTAAAATAATGTTTCTTATAAATTCGCTTGGTGTTAAATCTAATTCCTTACACCTTTTTAATAAAGTATTTCTTTCCTTATATTTTAATCTTGTGCTAAATGTATAATATCTTATTTTTCTTCTCATTTTAATTATTCAATCCGAGCAAGACAAGTTCTTTATTTGCCTTGTCCATAATTTTTTTGGGTAAATCGTTATACCTTATCTCTCCTTCCTCCCCTGTTTCTGAATTAACCAACCTCAACATTTCTCCCAAAGGATAATCTTGGTTAAGGTTGTCATCATTCCTACCACTAATTATTACCTTATAATGCGGTTTCCTGAAATGTCCTGTATCAAAGACAACGAAGTTTATTTGCTTCCAATCTTTTGTTTTGATTAATAATTTACCAATAATTTTCATTATAAATGAAGGGGATTATTATTTGTAACAACGGGCGACAATCCCCTAAAAACTACGCCCCCCAACTCTTTTAATCGTGGGAATATGATTATTATTAATTTTTTTCTTCCTTTCATCTATCTTTAATTAAAAGGGGAATAGAGGCATATTCCTTATGATAACCAAATATCTATCGGATAAGCCCCCTTAAAACCCATAAACCCAAACGAAACGAAAAATGAGTTCCCTTTATCTTCCCCAAAATAAAGAGTATGAAAGCGTGGGATTTTTGGAAACCTTAAAACGCTGTTTCTGATGTGTCCAGAAATAAGGCATAAACCCCCCACAAGCAGTTTTTAACCTGCCCTAACCCCCAATCTTACGATATTGAGTATGAATTGAGCCGACTTACAACCTTACGATTTGGTATCGGCTCTTGAGTATGAGAAGGGATAAGACAAGACGAAAATTAAAAGCCCTGTGTATCCCCTCTTTTTAGGATTTGTCTATCCTACACTATATACCTTGAATTGTGGTAATAGTGATTATGATTTGTGATGTTTCCATAGGAAATGAAGGGGTAGTCATTTAAAATCCTTATGCTTTATCTTTGTGATTATCCTCTTTCCGTTTCTTGAAAATAATTCTACTTCTGGTTTTAATACAATTCCTTCGGCAATAAAATCTCCAAATTCGGAATTAAACCCTTTCTTGACTAAATTAATCGCTTCTTGTAATGTCCCGCTTCCGATTATCTTTACAATCCTAATTCCTAATTTTTCTGCTATTTCTTCTATGCTTTCTCTTTTTAACCACCACTCACCAACCTTAACATCAATCAAAATAAAATCCACGCCGTCTTTAATGTATTTTTCACCACCCTTCTGTATTCTTGCCCCAAATCCTTCTCCGTAAAGGCACACACCTTCTTCTTTAAAAACTTCCTTCATCTTTTCTTCTGTAAAAATTTCTTGTAGTTTCCCCAAAAGAAAAACAGGCATTTGTGCGTTGTCTGTCTTTCCGCCGAATTTTATTTTATTTCCGTCCCAGATTACCCTTGTATTAGTTCCGTCTATTTTTTCTGTAAAAATCCACTTGTTATTTTTTAGGTATTCAAATTCAGGTAGAGAATATTCTTCTGTAAATTTCCCTTTCTCGTTCCTTTTAAAAATTGAGTTTATCTTGTGGTATTTTTCCATTTCCTATCGGTTTTTAGTTTCCTTTTTTTAAACAGATTTTACATAAGCCCACTTCTTTATTTTTTGAGATAAAACCACATTTACAGGGTTCATATTTTTTATATAATTCAACACTAATACTTAATAGTTCCTGTAAGTTTTCTGCGTTTCCCCTGTTTAATTCTTTTATAATTTCTTTGTTTCTTTTTATCAATTTTTCTTCTGTTTCCATTATGATTATTCTATCGGACTATGTAGTCCAATCCCCAGTAATCAAATTTAATTTTTTAGCAAGTTCAATCATACGATTATATTGCTCGTCTGTGAGTGGTTGTTCAAGAGAGTAATTACTAATAGATTTTAACTCGGCTTCATCTCGCATAAATTCAAAACTTTCAATTTCTTCTTTTGCTTTTAGTTTCATTTTAAGTTTTCAATAATCCTATTTTTAATTATTTTAGAATATCTTTCTCTTTCTTTTCCCTTTGTTAATTTTATAAGTTTGTATATTACTTCTAAATATTCTTGTTTTTCTATCCCCCCAGAATAGTGGTTTTCATAATAATCTTTTTTATTTTCCAAATAAGCAATTTCCCATTTATTAGAGTTGATATTTCTTAAAACCCCCTGATATTCCTTTATTACTTCTTCTATTATTTTTATCTGTTCCTTAAACACCTTATTCTTATTTTTCTTAAACCAATCTATTAAATCCTTTTTTTCTGGGAGTTCTTTTAAAACCCCTTTAAAATTTCCGTTTTCATTTATGTCCGACAAATAACCCCCCCTACCCAAACTTAAAATTTCTTTGCTATCAAAAATACTTCTCCCTATTACACATAAAGTATATTTGTTTTTGGGTTTTCTGTTATTATAAATATAAATCGCTATTTTGTAGAAGTTATCATCTTTTAAAATTGAAATAGGGTTAATATAAATCTTCTCCTTTTCGGGATAATTTCCGTTTTTAGTTCTTATAACTTCTCCCTTATTATTTTTGGGATAATCATAATTATACACTTCAATATTTAAATCCCTTTCTTTTTTTGATGTTTCAATAAATTGAATAATCCTGTTAAATTCCTTCCACTTTTTATAAAGAGGTTCTGTTTCCAATTTTCTCTTTTCTTCAATTTTGTTTCTTTGCTTTGTGATTTTATTAAGTTCTTTTTCTTTCTTATTTCTTAATGTTCTTTCTAACCTGTAATATCTGTTTTCCGTCTGGGTTTTTAATTTATCTAATTTGGATAATTTGTCCTTACTAATTCTATTTAATCTTTCAATCTCTCTTTTTGCTGTTCTGTATTCTTGTGGTGTTATCATTTTAATCTATCGGTTTATTTAATTAAGAGTGTAAATCCTCATCAACTAATTCAACATACATATTTCCATTTTTATCCCTATAAACAAACCACCTGCCTTCTGGGAAATTATATAACTTGTCTGTTTCTGTATTTGAGCAATCATACAGCATAAGCCAACACTCTCCAAAACTCGTAAAATGTCCGACAAATTCGTAATTGGTATTGTCTAAATTCTTATTTATTAATTCTGCTTTATCTGTAATGGTTACCTTAAAATCTATGTCCCCTACCCCATTATCAAAAAAGGCACTACCACCATTAAACAATACTTTCATACTTCCCATATCGGCATAACAATCAAATGTTTTTTTCATTTCAGTTCTTCAACCCCCTTTCAGTTAAATTATTAATTATCCTTTTTCTAAAACACCTGCTACAAACCTTTTTATTATAATTAAAGCAATCAGAACAAACCCACCTGTCGCAATCCCCACAGATATTCTTATCGTTAAAATCATTTTCCACACAGATAGAGAATAAGGGATTTTTACACTTATCACAGCACACAAGAAGATTTATGCCTATGTTCCAAAAATCCTCGCTATCGGTAAATTCAATCCTTTTAACTCTCTTTAAAAGTTCTTCATCAATATCACTTAAAACCCTTTTCTGTAATCCATCAAAATGAATAACTCTTGTGTTCTTGCTGTTATCCTCTCTTAAAGAAATCGTGTTATATCCAAAGCCCAGAATAACACCACTTATTATTTTTGGCTCTTGTTGTGCCTGTTCTTCTAAAATTTGTTTCTGTTTCATTTTTTATTCTCCTTTCAGTATTCCGACTTTAACAAGAATACATTATCAATCAAATAAAATTCATAAGAGGTAAGGGGGAAATCAGTATAATCATATTTTTTAGAGTAAATCGGCTTTAAGTTGTAATCTTCTTTAAGTGTTAATTCTGCTGTGTTATCTTCATTAACCTTTAAACTAACGATTAAAAAAGGTTTTTGTAGTTTTGAATTATTGCTTATTTCAATTCCTAAATCTGAAATTAACCACCAACAACCACAAGTATTTATTAAATTATTTATCCCATCTGTATAAACAATTTTAGAAAAAGGAATTTTAAAATACTGCTGTGTTCCTGTATTCTCTTTCAAATTATTTATTATTTCCTGCTGTTCTTGTTCTGTTTTCATTTTAATTTGTTAAAAATTGCTCAATCTCATCAATATCCTCTTTTAAGTTTTTATCAATAAATTCCACATAATCGGTGTAGTATAAACCACCCTCGCTATCCTTGTCTGTTATTTCACTACATAAAACAACCTTGCCGATTACTCCTTTAAATTTAATTTTATATTCTGTTAAAGAATAGTCGTGTAATTCCTTACTTTCAAAGTCCCTTATTAACTTCTCGCTTATTATCTTTACTTTATCTGTCATCTTATCTTAAACCTCCTTTCATTAATCTCCACTATAACTTACCCCCTGTATTTCGCCTAATATTTCCGCTTTCTTTTCCCTTATCGCTTCCTCAACTTTTTCATTAAATTCTTCATCTGTTTCTTTTTCTTCTCCTTCGGTATCGGCTTTTATGCCTTCTTCATCAACCTCTAAATCAATACCCTCTAATTCGCTTATCATTTCGTCTATGCTGTCGTATCTGTTCTGTAATATTTCCCCACTTCCACTATCCTGTAACTGCTCGGGCATATTGCTTCTTTTTTCCTCGCACTCGTCCCTTAAACTTTCAAGTTCAGAAGTTATGTCCTGTATTTCGGTTTCAAAATCATCATCTTCCGTGAGGTTTGAAATCCTGTCCTCAATATCATAAATCGTGGATAAAAAGCCCGATTGGGTTAATTGGCTTCTTTTGGGTTGTGTCTTGCTTACCTGCTTCCCACCAAACCTAAATTTCCACCAATAATAACTTTCCCCTTTCTTTATATCGTATTGTGGATAGTCCTTTCTTGCTTTTTTTACAAAATTTACTCTCGCCATTTTATTTTTGTTTATTTAAATTGTCGTAGAAATCTTTTCTTAAATCAAGATATTCTTTTTGTAATTCTTTTAAAATTGGATAATTAGTGTTAATACCAACAATAACAACACCTAAAAAATCAAGAATACTTATCTTATTAATATCCTTAAAATCCCCAATTAAATCTTTAAGTTCATCAAAATACTTATCGTTCTTATCGGCTAAAAATTCGCCTTTAAATTCCTGCTTTTTATTGCTGTTTATCTCAATTAACCATTTATGAATTATGTTAAGTATTTTCTTCTTTCTATCGGCTATTTTAACTTCGTTCAAATCTTCTTTTATGCTTATGTTTATTTTGTCTGTCATTTTGTTATTACTCTTTTAAATTTACCCAATTCAAATTTAAATTTATTAAAAGGGCGGAAATTCTGATATATGTCATAATTTTTCTTTATATTTTTTATATCCTTTAAACTAAAAGAGAAAAAGGTGTCGTATGAACGATACTTTTTATTTTTATCTTCAACAAATACTTTTAAACAATATACATATCTTTCTTTCATTTTGTTTTTTATCTATCGGTTTTTATTTCCGTTTCCATTTTAAATATAATCTATCGGTTATAATTATATACCTTAATATGTGGTAATAAGCCCTGTCTATCGGTTTATTTAATTAAGTGTATCCCTTACATCACTCAAAAAACCATTAACATTTTGGTATAAAACTTCTGTGTCGTTTATCTCTTGTAATGTTTCCCACTCTCTATCTGTTAAGTCCTCAACCTTAAAAAGAGGATTTATTTTTCCAAATAAAAGTTTTTCCTCTCTTGTCGGTTCTTTTGCTTTATACCACCCAATTAAAAGTTTTTTCTGTTTTGCTGTTAATTTTCTCATTTTCTAAACTTCTCTCTAAATGCCTGACTTTCATTAAAATCTAATGCGTCTAATTTGTCTAAATCGTGTAATTTCCAAATTTTATCTAAATCAAAGAGTTCAATACAATTATCACATAGTTGTATATCTCTATCCTGTTCAAATGTATTTTTACACTCTAAACAAATTGCTGTATTTTCCATTTTTGTTTAAACCCCCTTACAATCTATATTTAATATTTCTAATTTATCAAACAAGTTAAATAATTTAATGGATAATTTTAAATCAAAATCATTTCTTTCTCTTATTGCCTGTTTCATATATTCAATATGCTTTAATGCCTGTTCTTCTGTTTCAAAAGTGAAATAGGATTTAAAAGCAAAACCTATCATATCCCTTACCCTGCCGTTCCCGTTTCCGTAAAAATAACTTAACGGCAATCCCTTTTTATTTGTTATTATGTATTTCATTTTAATTCTTTTATCTCCTTTTTTGTTAAACTTTTCATATTATCAATAATCCTTATGAGGTTTTTATTTCCCTTGAAATTAAGGTATTCCTTAAACCTTTCAACATCATCAGTAAAGGTAATCCCTGCCGAGCCAAGACACGCTAAAATGTGTCTATCGGTTTTTAACTCGTCTGTGATATATTCTTCTGCCCAATCAAACCTTTTTATTTCTCTCTTTAAAAATCTCATCTTAAAACCTCTCGTTTATATTTAACTCTTTTAAAAACTCGTTCAATTTCTTTTTATTTTTGAAAATCTTAATATCAAAAAACTTACTTCCGTCTGTATGCTTTTTTCCCGTATAATAACTTAAAAGATATTTCGCCTTTCCAACATTATATTTTAAATTATATTCTATTTTTTCTTTTTTAAATTCTGTTATTATTTCCATTTTTGTTTAAACCCCCTTACAATCTATATTTAATTATTCCTGTTTTATATAATGATTGAATATTTTATTTATGTCCTCGCTTACTTTTTTCTGCTCTTTCTCTCTTAATAATTTCTGCAAATCGTCCTCGTTTGTGGTTTCAACAACCTTGACGCTTATATGTTCTCTTGTCTTGTAAATCGCCCTGCCGAATTTTATTTTATCTTTTTGTAATTGGTTAAACTCAAAATCCCCACAGAAGTTTAAGAATTTTATTAAGTCCTTTTCTTCTGTATAATCAACAAGCCAAGAATAAGTTTTTATGTATCCTGTTTCGTTCTCAATAGTTAAAACCATAACATTTGAATAAGTGCTTTTTTTTGGTTTATTCCATTTCTGCGTTTTTGGGTTTAGTGTCTGACTTACAAATCTATCGCCGTTCTTTGTGGTTTCTATCCAATACCTTATTTTTGTTCTTTTAAATCCGTATGGGTAGTTATCCACGATTAAAGCCGTTTCCTCGCTGTCGTGTCTATCGGTTATAATTTTATATTTTTGTTCCATTATGATATATACCCTGACTTGTGGTAATAAGAAAACCTATCGGTTTATTAAACCCCCTTTCCAGTTGTCTATCGGGTTTTAATTTAAGGTTATTATTCTGTCTATCGGTTTTTTAATCTGTTGTAATCTATCGGGTTTTAATTTAAGGTTATTATTCTGTCTATCGGTTTTTTAATCTGTTGTAATCTATCGGGTTTTAATTTAAGGTTATTATTCTGTATTCTTCAAAATTATCACAACTTAAAATTAAAATAGACGGCTCAAAAGTAATCCCTATTTTTTTATAATAATTAGAAATATAAGTTTTAACTTCTCCAAAAGTTTTAAGTTTATAAGTTATTGCCTCTTTTTGCAATTCTTTTATTTTTTCAAAATTAGCCATTAAAAATATATTAAAATCTTGTGTTGTTTTCATTTTTTTTAATCTATCGGTTTATAATATATGGCTTTTTAATTGTGAGCCAGAATAACACAATAAAGTTTTATTCTTACTTTCAACTATTCGGTTTTTTAGTGAGCCGACACAATTAAAACCTTTTTCGGTTTTACCCTCTTATTGAGTATAAATTTATTTTAAATAAATGCTGTTTAATTCTTTAATATTAAAAATTGCCTGTTGGTTAAAAATATTTCCTATTTCCTTACTTAAATTTAAATCCTCTAAATATAAAGTTAAATCCAGATAAAAATTATTTTGTTTATCTTTCCAACAACCACCATTTAAATTTTTAACTTCTTTAAATCCTGTCTTTTTAATATAAAGAAGTTTTTTAATTAAGTGGTTTATCTGTTTTCCTTTTATGTTGGTTATGCTTACGAAAAAGCCATTATTCTTATTTATAATATTTCCTTTAAAATCAAAAGTGCAACCATCAGGATTTTTTAAGATAACTTCTTTAATCTTGTTTATTTGTTGTTGGATTGTCATTTTATTAAATCCTTTATTTCTTGAAGTTCTTTTTCTTTTTCAGAAAGAATAAATTTTAAATGCTCTTTTATATCTTTTTCTGCCTTTACTTTATTAAATTCTAAATGGTTCTCTTTATTTTCTATTAATTTAAAATAACCATTATACCTTAAAGAAAAATCCTTTTCTTCTTCTTTTATTATCAAATCATAAATATCTTTTATTGTGTCTATACAATACTTACAATTTAAATTTATAAGTGTGTGTTGTATGTTTTCTTTTTCTGTCATTATTCTTTAAACCCCCTTACACCTGTGTTTAATATCCTTTTCCAAAAACCTTAAAACCTTTATTTGTTTTATTTGTTTTGCTTAAAATCTCTTTTATTTTTCTTTCTTTTATTCCCTTTAAATCATTAATTAATAAAATCTTTTTTAAAAGATTAGGATATTTAGATAATGTTAAACTTATAATATCTTCAAAACCCTTTATCCTTTCTATTAAAATAAACCCTTCTTCTGTTTTATATTCTTGTTCAATTTCCTTTAAACTTTCTTTTTGAGTTTTAAAAGGTTTATTAAAAACCCTTTTTGTTTTTATATTAACTAAATAAAACCTATTATTTTTTATCATTTTAAAACCTCTTTTATTTGTTCGTTAGTTAAATTAAGATTAAAAGTTTTATTAAGTTCTTTTAAATCTTTAATCATTATCTTAAAAGGTTTATTATTAATCTCTTTACAGATTTCTTTTAATAAATCAATACTAAAAGGTTTATTTTGTAATTTTTCTTTTATTTGAAATAAAATATTATTCTGTGCTAAATCAAATCTTAAATTTATATCTATCCCGTTTATTTGTGTCATTTTAGTTTTTTAGAAAAAAGGTTTTACCCTCTTAATGAGTATAAATTTATTTTAAATAAATGCTGTTTAATTCTTTAATATTAAATATTAAATGTTTTATTCTTCTTTAAATGGATTTTTTCCATTTATACAGATACAATAAGGAGAATATCTACCACCACCAAAACCTTTAAATCCATCTTTCCCCTTATCTATAATACCAGCACATTTATTGCATATTTTGTTTTTTTGTTCTTTCATAACATATACCCTATAATGTGGTAATAAGCCGAGCCGTAAGCCGTGCCGTATAATGCTTTAAATCCTTTATTATAGCCATAAGGATAAAAGAAATATAAGCCGTTTGTCATATACCTATTAACCTTAATATGTGGTAATAAAAAAAAGAAAGTAGGATTAAAAAATTAAAATCCTATAATAAAAAATAAAACTTCTTTGTTGTGAATTTTAAAAAAATTTCCGATAGTTTGGGTTTCAATATTTTTAATCTGGACACCATAACCTTTATTTATAGAATTTCTTAAATTAAGTTTATCTTTGTTGCTGTAATAATCGTTTTCTTTTGTTTTTATATCTTCTATAATCATATACTTATTAAATAAGTGTCGTGGGAAGTCATTATAAATTAAACCTATTGTGTGTTCGTATTCTATTATTTTTACATCTCTTTTTTTATTATCCCAACCATTAAAATATTTATTTCTTCTTTGGGTTTTTAATCCCTCTTTTCTGTATAAATATTTTATTCTGTATGTTTTTTGTCTGTTGTTTTTGTCTGAATTTATAAGAGTTCTTAAAAATTTCGTGCTTAACTCAATTTTAAAATTGTCATATAAATCCTTTAAACAATTCTTAAAACTTTCAGAAGTGTTTTTATTTCTCTTTGTGTTTATTACTTCTTTTAAATCTGTTAAAACTTCTTGATAAGTTCTCATTTGTATTTTTTAGATACTTTTAATAAATAATTTATTCTTTTTTCTTTTTGTTTTTTATTATCTTTTTTTTCTTGGTTTTCTGTAGGATAAAAAAACCTCAAAATTCTTTTAATCTTTTTATCTATTCTCATTTTTTAATTATGTTATCTGTAAAAACCTTATTTGTTTTAAATCAATAATGATAAAAATACTATTCGGTTTTTTAAAAACCTCTTTTCAATTATAGTCATAAAAAATTTGACTACTAATTTAAAATATTTCATAATCTTTTAAAAGTAATATACTT
>Ga0315296_10000270_pt1 | contig 48079 bp, 42 predicted proteins | sample YL17G14_18_MG_FD_203921 | JGI IMG/M metagenome (GOLD analysis project Ga0315296, IMG submission 203921) | Sediment microbial communities from Yellowstone Lake, YNP, Wyoming, USA - YL17G14_18 | ecosystem: Environmental > Aquatic > Freshwater > Lake > Sediment | place: USA: Wyoming | collected... | reverse complement strand
GCAGTATGTAGGTGGGATAACTGAGGCAGGAGTAAGGAACATAAAGGAGTTTGTTGAGGGGGGAGGCACGTTGGTGACGTTGAGGCAGGGGTGTATGTTTGCCATAGAGAAACTGGGTGTACCAGTGAAGGATGTGCTTGCGGGTCTCCAACCAAGTGGTCGTCGTGATGGAGCGGGACCGGCTGAACCGGCAAAATTTGCGTGTCCTGGTTCTCTGCTCAGGATGGAGTTTAATTCGAAGCATCCGGTTGCCTACGGGATGCCATCTGAGGCTCTTGGAATGTTTTATGAGGGGACAGCCTTTGACATCCTTTCCTCTTTTGAGGGGAAGGGGCCAGTGGTCGTTGCCAAATATCCAGGAGGAGATCTTCTCATGAGCGGCTACTTGCTGGGGGAGAAGTATCTTCAGAACAAGGCTGCAGCTGTGGATGTTCCTGTTGGAAAGGGGAGAGTGATACTGTTAGGGTTTGCGGTTCAGAACAGAGCTCAGCCCCACGGGACTTTTAAGCTTTTGTTCAATTCTCTGTATTATGGTGCTGCCCAGTAGATGGAGTTCGCCAGGGATTTAATGGTTGAAAAAACTGAAGTAAAAGATAGGAGTGAGTATTCCTTTATTTAAGAAGGCAGTTCATAATCTTGTTATTCAGATGATAAGTTTTTTAGTGAAGGTTGGTTGGATCGAAGAACATGTTCTTGATCTGCCGCCTAAACTGGAAGGAGGTGAAGCAGAGAAGAAATAGAGGAAAATTATTATAATATTTTTTTGGAAAAAATTCATATCTAGCAAAGGAGGTTACTTATGATTAGAAAGAGACTCTGCGTTTTGAAGGTCATTATTCCGTCTATCATTATTTTGCTTATCGGATTGGGGAGTTCCTTTGCCCAGAAAGTTCCTACTACTGAGGAGGTGTTGGGTTTCAAGGTCGGAGCTGATTATCATCTGGCGACATATGAGCAGGCGGTTGAGTATTTCAAGGCTCTGGAGAAGGCTTCTCCGAGGATAAAGGTATTTGAGATGGGGAAGACTGAGATGGGGAAGACGATGATTTACGCAGTTATTACTTCAGAGGAGAACATGGGGAAGCTGGATCGTTACAAGGAGATATCGAAGAGGCTGGCTCTTGCGAAAGGATTGACGGATGAGGAAGCACGGAGTCTGGCTGCAGAGGGAAAAGCGATAGTCTTGATCGGCGCTGGTATGCATGCCGGCGAATGTGCACCAGCCCAGGGCCACATCCAGTTTGCTTATGACTTGGTGACATCTGAGGATGCTCAATACCGTCTCATTAGGGAAAATACGATTCTCCTTCTTTATTTCCCCAATCCTGATGGGATGACAATGCTGGCGGATTGGTACCTTCCGAATCTGGGGACTCCCTATGAGGTGAGTGGTATGCCCTGGCTCTATAACAAATATGTTGGACACGATGACAACCGGGACTCTTACATGAATAACTTGAAGGAGATCCAGAGCATCACCCGTATTGTGAACCGGGAATGGTTTCCTGTGATTCTCTATGACCATCATCAGACAGCTCCTTTCCCGGCGAGAATCTGGATCCCTCCAGCTGCGGAGCCGACCAATCCCAATCTGCATCCTTTATTTATCCGCGGGAAGAGCCTGATCGGCTGTGCTATGGGATATATTTTTGACCGGGAGGGAAAGCCAGGAGCGATATCCCGGTTTGCTTTTGACTTTATTTATCCGGGCTATGAGGACTCGTTTTGTGACTATTTCAATGTCATTTCCATCATGACTGAGACCGCCCATTATCGCTATGCGACGCCTCACTTTTACACTTTAGATGAATTTCCAGCAGCGTACAGGGATTTCATAGTCTCAGTTTTCTATCCAAGCCCCTGGAAAGGAGGTTGGTGGAGGCTCAAAGATGGTATGGAATATGCAAACACGGCTTCCAGAGGGGTGTTACATACAGCAGCAGTCTACCGTGAGATGTTTCTTTATGACAGGTACCAGATGGGGAGGGATACGATTGCCAAGTTTAAGAAGGAGCCTCCCTATGCCTGGATCATCCCGCAGGATCAATGGGATCCGCCTGTGGCCGCTCGTATGCTTGACAACCTGGTATTTTCGGGAATAGAGGTTTATAAGGCCAAGGAATCCTTTGTTTCTGGAGGCATCACCTACCCGGCTGGGACATGGGTTATTCCTATGGACCAGGCATTTTCCCGTTTTGTCAAGGCTATTTTTGAGGAGCAAGTGTATCCTGACTTGGTGAAGTACCCGACTTTATGGCAGGGGATAGTGCGTCCGCAGAGTTTTCCTGGGGCCTATCTTCCTCCTTATGATATGGCGGGATGGACGCTTCCCTACCAGATGGGGGTGAAGGTATTGGCGGCCAATGCGCCATTAGAGGCAAAGCTGGAGTCATTAACGAAGGTCGTGCCGCCGGGAGGAAGGGTAGAGGGTGGATACGCGTATTTGATATCTTCTCGGACCAATAACAGTTTTATAGCCGTTAACCGGATACTGAAGAAGGGTGGACAGGTGCTCTGGACGCAGGATTCGTTTAGTGCAGGGGGGAAGAGTTATCCTGCGGGGACGTTGGTAGTTCCTTCTGGTAGTGTATCGAGTTCGTTTATGGAGTCGGTTGCCAAGGAGCTTTATCTTGACATAGGGGCGACAGGGAGTGGGGTTACGGCGAAGACTTATAAGCTAAAGGTTCCGAGGATAGCGCTTTACAAGTCTTGGATAGGGAATTCGGATGAGGGTTGGACGCGATGGCTTTTTGAGAAGTACGAATTTCCTTTCACCAACATTTATGATGCAGAGGTGAGGGCAGGAGATTTGGGGAAGAAGTATGATGTGCTGGTGATACCCTCCAGCGGGACTGACGCCATAGTGAATGGGAATAGGCAGGGGACGATAGCTCCGCAGTATGTAGGTGGGATAACTGAGGCAGGAGTAAGGAACATAAAGGAGTTTGTTGAGGGGGGAGGCACGTTGGTGACGTTGAGGCAGGGGTGTATGTTTGCCATAGAGAAGCTGGGTGTACCAGTGAAGGATGCGCTTGCAGGTCTCCAGCCAACAGGTCGTCGTGAAGAGGGTGGACCTTCTGAGCCGGCAAAATTTGCGTGTCCTGGTTCTTTGCTCAGGATGGAGTTCAATTCCAAGCATCCGGTTGCCTACGGGATGCCATCTGAGGCTCCTGGAATGTTTTATGGCGGGACAGCCTTTGACATCCTTTCCTCTTTTGAGGGGAAGGGGCCAGTGGTCGTTGCCAAATATCCAGGAGGAGATCTTCTTATGAGCGGCTGGTTGCTGGGGGAGAAGTATCTTCAGAACAAGGCTGCAGCTGTGGATGTTCCTGTTGGAAAGGGGAGAGTGATACTGTTAGGGTTTGCGACTCAGAACAGGGCGCAGCCTCACGGGACTTTTAAGCTTTTGTTCAATTCGCTTTATTATGGTGCTGCACAATAGAGGATGCTTGTGAGTCGTCAGTGCTTAAGATGAGCTGAATAAGGAGATGAGGGATCGCTTCTCGTTAGGTTAGGCTAAGAGGGCGGTCCCTCAGCTCATGGTGAAGATTAGAACACATAAGCTAGCTTTACGAAGAGAGTGTGAGCTTGAGAACTTATTTCACAAAATTTCCCCGTTTCTTTTTGATAGTCTATTTGGATCAGGATAAAGTAAGGTTGGAAGCAGTAGACAAGAACGACCTGGAGATTTTGCTTGTTTATGCCAGAATTTTTCTGGTAGAAAAGCCTTAGAAAAAGATTTTTAGTGAAAGATTGAATAACTCGGACGACATGAGTCGAGGTGTCTCTATATCCTGAATGAGGATAGATAGAGAGTTCTCCCAGCAGAAAGTTGGAGCTCAAATTGAGCGTGATTGAATAGTCTCTAATCTACGGAAACAGTTAGAAGGAGGTGATGTGCAGAGGGAAGAGAGGACTTTAAATTGCTTTTTTGTGGGGAAAGTTTTCTTTTAGATAAGGAGGAATGGAAAGGAGGAAATTCATGGTGAGGAAAAGTTATTATTCTTTAAAAATCTTAATAATAACGGCTATTTTTATTTTTCTTTTTGGGTTGGGGATTTCCTTTGCGCAGGGCGTTCCTGCTCCTGAAGAGATTCTTGGGTTCAAGGTAGGGGCTGATTACCATCTGGCAACATACGAGAAAGCCATTGAGTATCTTAGAGTGCTGGAGAAGGTTTCTCCGAGGATAAAGCTATTTGAGATGGGGAAGACTGGGATGGGGAAGCCGATGATCTACGCTGTTATCACCTCAGAGGAGAACATGGGGAAGCTGGAGCATTATAAAGAGATATCGAGGAGGCTAGCACAGGTGAGGGGATTAACGGATGAGGAAGCACGCCGCCTGGCTATTGAAGGGAAAGCAATAGTCTATATTGAGGGTGGTGTCCATAGTTCTGAGTGTGCTCCGCCTCAGAGCCAAATTCAACTCGCTTATGACCTGATAACATCTGAAGACTCCGAAACTCGCCTAATTCTTGACAATGTCATTTTTCTTCTTGTATTTGCCAATCCTGATGGTATGACAATGCTGGCTGATTGGTACCTTCCGAATGTGGGGACTCCCTATGAGAAAAGTAGGTTACCTTGGATAGATAACAAATGTGGCACTATTAACAGGGACGCATATATGGGGAACACAAATGAGACTAAGAACATTGTCCGACTTGTAAACCAGGAATGGTATCCGGTGATTCTCTATAGCCATCACCAGACCGCTCCCTTCCCGGCAAGAATCTCGATTCCACCCGCTCCTGAGCCGACTAACCCCAATCTCCATCCTTTATTTCTCCGCGAGAAGAATCTGATTGGTTCTGCCATGGGGTATGCTTTTGATCAGAAAGGACAAGAAGGAGCGATCTCCCGGATCGTATTTGACTTTTGGTATCCTGGCTACTTGGACTCTTTCGTCGATTTCTTCAATGTCATTTCTATCATGACTGAAACCGCGCTTTACAGCTATGCCACGCCTCACTTCTATACTTTTGATGAATTTCCAGAAGAGTATAAGGATTTCACTATTGGAGTTTTCTATCCCAGCCCCTGGAAGGGAGGCTGGTGGAGGCTAAGGGATGCTGTAGAATATTGTCTCACAGGTTCCAAATCTGTGTTGTCCGCAGCTGCTTTGTACCGCCAAAAATTTCTTTATGGCAGATACCAGATGGGTAAGGATATAATTGCCAAATTTCGGAAGGAACCTCCCTTTGCTTGGATCATACCACAAGACCAATGGGATCCGCCTGTGGCTGCTCGTCTACTCAAATGGCTGATAGATATGGGAATAAATGTCTACAAAGCTGAGGAGCCTTTCATTTCGGGCAGTGTTTCCTACCCGGCTGGGACCTGGATCATCCCCATGAGTCAGCCCTTCGCCCTTTATGTCAAAGCTATTTTTGAGGTGCAACAGTATCCTGACTTGACGAAGTATCCTGGCTTATGGCAGGGGATAGTCAGCCCGCAGAAGTTTCCGGACGCCTATCTTCCTCCTTATGATATGGCGGGATGGACGCTTCCCTACCAGATGGGAGTGAAGGTTTCAACTCCCAGTACGCCTTTAGAATTGAATTTAGCGCCGTTGAAGGAAGTGGTGCCTCCAGGTGGAAGAGTAGAGAGTGGAGGTGGATACGCATATTTGATATCCCCTCGGACCAACAACAGTTACATAGCCGTTAACCGGATACTGAAGAATGGGGGACAGGTGCTCTGGGCCCAGGATTTGTTTAGTGCAGGGGGGAAGAATTATCCTGCGGGGACGTTGATAGTTCCTTCTGGCAGTGTATCGAGGTCGTTTATGGAGTCGCTTGCCAAGGAGCTGTATCTTGACATAGGGGCGACAGGGAGTGGAGTTACTGCGAAAACCTATAAGCTGAAGGCTCCGAGGATTGCGCTTTACAAGCCTTGGGTGGCGAATTCGGATGAAGGGTGGACGCGATGGCTTTTTGAGAATTACGAATTTCCATTCACCAACATTTATGATGCAGAGGTGAGAGCGGGCGATTTGGGCAAGAAGTTTGATGTTCTTATCATACCTTCTATGTCGACCGATAGCATAGTCAATGGAAATAAACCAGAGACTATGCCTCCTCAGTATGTGGGAGGGATTGCCAATGAAGGAGTGAAAAACATAAGGGAGTTCATTGAGGGCGGTGGTACCTTGGTCACATTGAATGGTGCCTGCCTTTTTGCCTTGGATACGCTTGGTTTGCCTGTGAGCGATGCACTTGCTGGTCTCCAGCCGCCCCCTCGTGGTTTTGGTGAGCCTACGGAAGCTAAAGCTGTGAAATTTGCCTGTCCTGGTTCTGTTCTCAGGATGGAGTTTAATTCCAAGCATCCGGTTGCCTACGGGATGCCTGATGAGGCTCCGGGTATGTTCTACGGGAGTACAGCTTTTGACATTCTTTCCTCTTTTGAGGGGAAGACGCCTGTAACTATTGCCAGATACCCAGCGGAGAACATTCTTATGAGTGGTTATCTAATGGGAGAGAAGTATCTTCAGAACAAGGCGGCAGCGGTGGATGTTCCTGTTGGAAAGGGGAGAGTGATACTATTAGGTTTTACTGTTCAGAATAGGGCTCAGCCCCACGGGACTTTTAAGCTTTTGTTCAATTCGCTGTATTATGGCGCTGCACAATAGAGGATGCTTGTGAGTCCTCAGTGCTTAAGATGAGCTGAATAAGGAGAGGAGGAGCCGCATTTCTTTCCTTCCAGCTCAGAAGCCGGTCTCTCAGCTCATGGTAAAGATTAGAACACATAAGCTAGCTTCAAGAAGAGGGTGTGAGCTTGAGAACCTATTTCACCAAATTTACCTATTCCTTTTTGATAGGCTATTTGGATCAGGCCGAAGGGAGGTTGGAAACGGTAGACAAGAACGAGCTGGATGCTTCGTTTATCTATGGCAGAATTTATCTGATAGAAAAGCTTTAGAAAAAAATCTTTAGTGAAAGATTGATTGACTAGGATGATATGAGTCCAGGTTTATTTATAGGCTGAGCGAGGATAGATAGGAAGCTCTGCCAGCAGAAAGTTGGAGCTCAAATCGAGCGAGATTGGACAGTCTCTGATCTAGGACAAGGGTTGGAAGGAGGTGATGTGTAGAGGGGAGAGAGGAGTTAAGATTGCTTTTTTTTGGGAAAAGTTTTCTTTTAGAAGAGAAGGAATTGAAAGGAGGGAATTTATGTTAAAGAGGAGTCATTATTCTTTAAGAGTCGTAATAATACCGGCTATCCTTATTTTTCTTTTTGGATTGGGGGTTTGTTTTGCTCAGAGGGTTCCTGCTCCTGAAGAGGTGCTTGGTTTCAAGGTAGGGGCTGATTATCATCTGGCGACATACGAGCAGGCTCTTGAGTATTTTAGGGTGTTGGAGAAGGCTTCGCCGAGGATGAAAGTATTTGAGATGGGGAAGACTGAGATGGGGAAGACGATGATTTACGCAGTTATTACTTCAGAGGAGAACATGGCGAAGCTGGATCGTTATAAGGAGATATCGAGGAAGCTGGCACTTGCCAAGGGTTTAACTGATGAGGAGGCAAGAAAGCTGGCTGCTGAGGGCAAGGCGGTGGTTTGGATTGATGGTGGTATTCATGCCTCCGAGTGTGCCCCTGCTCAGGCCTTCATCCAGTTTGCATACGACCTGGTGACGTCTGAAGATTCTGAGACTCGCCTCATTCGGGAAAATGACATTTTTCTCATTGTATTTGCCAATCCTGATGGGATGACAATGCTGGCTGATTGGTACCTTCCGAATGTGGGGACTCCCTATGAGGTGAGTGGAATGCCCTGGTTATACAACAAATATGTGGGACACGATGACAACCGGGACTCCTATATGAATAACCTGAAAGAGACCCAGAATATCACCCGTATTGTAAACCAGGAGTGGTACCCGTTGATTCTTTTTTGCCATCATGAAGCAGCGCCTCCCCCTATGAGAATCTGGATTCCACCTGCTGCGGAGCCGACCAACCCAAATCTCCATCCTTTGCAAATCCGAGGGAAGAACCTGGTTGGATGTGGTGTAGGCTATGCTTTTGACCGAGAGGGGAAGCCAGGCGCATACTCCCGGGTAAGTTTGGACTTCATTTATCCTGGCTATGAAGACTCGTTTTGTGACTACTTTAACGTCATCTCTCTCATTTCCGAAATTGCCCTTTATCGCTACGCCACTCCTCGCTTCTACACCCTAAATGATTTTCCCGAGCAGTATCGGGATTTCACCATTGGAGCTTTTTATACAACCCCCTGGAAAGGAGGCTGGTGGAGGATAGGGGATGCTGTTGAATATGCAAACACGACTAACAAAGCTGTGTTGCATACAGCAGCTCTCTACCGTGAAATATTTCTTTATAGCAAATATCAGATGGGGAAGGATACTATTGCTAAGTTCCAGAAGGAGCCGCCCTATGCCTGGATAATACCGCAGGAGCAGTGGGATCCTCCTGTGGCAGCTCGTCTGCTTAACAATTTGATATTTTCTGGAATAAATGTCTATAGGGCGGAGGAGGCCTTTGTTTCTGGTGGGATATCGTATCCTGCTGGGACGTGGGTAATTCCTATGAATCAGGCATTTTCCCGTTTTGTCAAGGCTATATTTGAGGAGCAACAGTATCCTGACTTGACGAAGTATCCGACTTTGTGGCAGGGGATAGTGCGTCCGCAGAATTTTCCCGATGCTTATTTACCTCCTTATGACATGGCGGGATGGACTCTTCCCTATCAGATGGGGGTGAAGGTTTTGGCTGCGAATACTCCTTTAGAGGCGGAGCTTACTTCTGTGAAGAAGGTGGTGCCCCTAGGAGGGAAAGTAGAGGGGGGAGCTGGGTATGGTTATTTGATATCTTCGAGGACTAACAACAGCTTTATTGCTGTTAACCGGATACTGAAGAAGGGTGGACAGGTGCTCTGGGCTCAGGATTCGTTTAGTGTTGGGAGTAAGAGCTATCCTGCTGGGACGCTGATAGTTGTTTCCAGCAGTGTTTCCAGGTCATTTATGGAGTCACTTGCCAAGGAGCTTTTTCTTACGATAGGTGGTACAGAGAGTGGGGTTGGGGTGAAGACTTATAAGCTGAGAGCGCCGAGGATAGGTCTTTACAAGTCCTGGGTAGCGAGTATGGATGAGGGGTGGACTCGCTGGCTTTTTGAGCAATACGAGTTTCCTTTCACCAACATTTACGATGCTGATGTAAGGACAGGGAATTTGGGGAAGAGGTTTGATGTGCTTATCATTCCAGCCAATTCCACGGATGCGATAGTCAATGGGAATAAGCAGGGGACGATACCTCCGCAGTATGTTGGAGGGATAACCAATGCAGGAGTTATGAACATAAAGGAGTTTGTTGATGGGGGTGGCACACTGGTGGCGTTGAATTCGGGATGTCTTTTTGCCATAGATACGCTGGGGGTGCCGGTGGGTGATTCGCTTAAGGGTCTCAGGCCAGCGGGCCGTCGCGAGGAAGAGGGACCTTCTGTGCCGGCAAAATTTGCATGTCCTGGTTCTGTTCTCAGGATGGAGTTTAATTCCAAGCATCCGGTTGCGTACGGGATGCCTGATGAGGCTCCGGGTATGTTCTACGGGAGTACAGCTTTTGACATTGTTCCCTCTTTTGATGGGAAGGTGCCTGTAGTCATTGCTAAATATTCAGGAGAGAGCCTTCTTATGAGTGGCTATCTGATGGGGGAGAAGTACCTTCAGAACAAGGCTGCAGCAGTGGATGTTCCTGTTGGAAAGGGGAGAGTGATACTATTAGGTTTTACTGTTCAGAATAGGGCCCAGCCCCACGGGACTTTTAAGCTTTTGTTCAATTCGCTGTATTATGGTGCTGCACAGTAGAGGATGCTTGTGAGTCCTCAGTGCTTAAGATGAGGTGAATAAAGAGATGAGGGATCGCTTTTCTTCAGCTTAGGCTAATAGGGCGGTCTCTCAGCTCATGGTAAAGGTTAGAACACATAAGCTAGCTTAAAGAAGAGAGTGTGAGCTTGAGAACCTATTTCACCAAATTTCCCCATTCCTTTTTGATAGGCTATTTGGATCAGGCCGAAGGGAGGCTGGAAGCGGTAGACAAGAACGAGCTGGATGTTTCGTTTGTCTATGGCAGAATTTATCTGGTAGAAAAGCTTTAAAAAGAAATCATTAGTGAAATATTGATTGACTCGGACAACATGAATCCAAGTGCTTTTATTCCCTGGATCTGGGGAGAGAGAAAGCTTTGTCAGGTTGTATTCAAGGGAAAGATTCTTGGTTATATTCTGCTTTAGGATTCCGCTTAAAAGAAAGAAATTAGAATCGAAATTCTTTCCGAATTGATAGCTTATATCTGCAGACTGCCATTCTCTTGTATTGTACCCTAGCTCTAATGTTGAGCTGTGATTTCTGAATTCTTTTTCATAGAGCTTGTATTCTTGATTATGGCTCAATTTAAAATTTAATTTATTTTGCAAGTCAAAAGTAAAAGACTGACTAACCTCCCAGCTTCTTAAAGTCTTATCCATTCCCCAGTAAATATTATACTTGGAGTCATACTCTATTCGCTCAAGGCCCCAATTCTTTAACCAGAAAATCTTTTTTATTTCAGAATCCAATTCATGACGGTTGTCATCTTGAAGGAATGCAACGGCGTTGGCGTTATCACCGAAAATCTCTCCTAAATATGAGTAACAAAGATGGATATGATAAGTATAGGAATCATAACTCGGCCTAAGGAAGAAAGCCAAATCATTTTTATTGCCATCTCTGTAGCTCATGGCCAATTGTCCGGTGAATAAAAAAGTTGTTGTAAACTGAAGCGAGGTATCTAGGCCTATAGTTCCCTGTTTCTTTCCATTAACAAGCTTGTTTGCAGCCAAAAAACCTACAGTGGAGGATTTCATGATATCCCCTTTCAATCGAAATACACTGAAATTAGCTGATGCTCCTTCTTCGTTATCTTCTTTAGTCTGGGCCGATAAAGCGCTAATTTCATACTTGCCTACCTTCCCATAGAGCCTTGCCCCTCCATAAATGTCAGCAATCCTTCGTGAGTAAAACAATCTAATTCTTTGGTTGAAGATAGCATTACCTTCCAGAAAAAAATTTCTCTTCTCAGGAAGGTTAAGTTCAAACCGGGTGAGATTGACCTGTTCCTGATCCGCTTCAACAGTGGCGAAGTCAGGGTTCAAAGTTAAATGTCCAGAGATAAATTGAGAAAACGCATACTTTGCGTCCATGCCACCTTCAAACCCAGTTTTTTCTGCCTCTTGAATCTTGGAGATAGCATGGGGAATTATTTCCAGCCTTTTATTCGAACTCTCGAGATCCAGGCCAATTAAGGCGCCATTATTAGAAATTTTCTGGTAGTCTTCAAAAGGCCCGGTCCAAAAGCTTTTCTCAAGCCGACGAGGCAGATATCTGCTGAACTGTATACCCCATGTTCGATTTTTCCCAGGCTGAAATTTTAAAGTCGTCAGAGGGATAGCCATCTCAGCACTCCATCCTTCTGGTATCATAGCTCCAGCTGACTTCCAAATACCGTCCCAAGGTTCATCAATTACCAGGCCATTTTCACCGACGCGACCGTCATGTTGGACCCCTGCAGGGTTGGTACGAAAATAATAGCATGACCTGTCATCATTGAAAGTATCCAAATCTAAAGTTACTGAATCAGTTCCTGTCTTACTGCTTAAACCATCTCTTCTCCCAGTTCCCAATTGAATTTTTCCGGGCTCCGGGTCAAAGCAGATAAAGCCAACATAGATGTAGTGATCATCGTAAAGGATTTTGGCTATCGTCTTTAATGAAGGGGGCGTTCCTCTATCTGGCACAAATTGGATAAAATTACTTACTGTAGGGGCATTTTTCCATACATCTTCATCCAGAATTCCATCAATCACAGGGGGAACTTCTGTTTTTTTAGCAGATATCTTAAATCCTTCTAAATGACAAAAAATAAAATCTGGAAGAAATAAAATTCCTATTAAGAGCATAACTGCTTTTTTCATTGACATATTCTTCGAGTATGAGCCCAATTTGAATACATAAATATAATGATTTCCATCTTGTTAGGCAACTCATTTCTTGTTTAAGTTTAAAGTGTTGTTTAGCTAGAAAAAAATTCTTTTCTCCTTGCCCCTTCCCCTTTTTATTTGACAGAAGTAACGGATTCATTATAATGGGGATTCAAATGTCATTTCAATTTTCATCGTGAGAGATGGCTTGTTATTTCATAAAATTGGTTGCAATAAGCCAATGAACAAGAAAGAGAATTGATGAGAAGCAAGCACATGAAATTTTCAAGTTTTGAAGAGATCATCGAGTTCGCTATCAAAAGGGAAGAAGAAGCAGCCCATGCCTATCGAGAGATGGCCGGGAGGACCAAGAGCATGGGCCTAAAAAAACTTCTTCAGGAACTTCAAGGGGATGAGGAGAATCACAAGAAGCTTCTTCAGAACTTAACAGAAAAGAAAATTGAATCCACTAAAGTCAAGGATATAACAGATTTGAAAATGAGCGACTATTTAGTCGAAGAACCTTTGAGTGCCGAGATGGATTTTCAGGATCTCCTTATTTTTGCTGCTAAGAAAGAGCAGAGGGCTATGGAGCTATATTCAGATCTTGCAGATAAGTCAAAAAAGAAAGAGCTGAAAAAACTGTTTGATTTTCTGGCAATGCAGGAAAAGTCTCATAAACTGAAGCTTGAGACAGAATATGAAAAGCATGTTCTCTGGGAGGATTAAAAAAATCTTGCGAGACAGGGCAAAATTTTTTTAGGAGAAAGAAGGTGGAAAATTGGGAATGCACAGCCTGCGGTTATATTTATGACCCTGAAAAAGGTGATCCAGAGCACAGGGGTAAGCCCAGGCACAGCCTTTGAAGATCTGCCTGATGATTGGGTCTGCCCTCAATGCGGCGTGGGAAAGGAATTCTTTCAAAAAGTCATTTGAATTCTGATTAAGACGAGGAATCTCGAATGAAAGTCATCATCATCGGAAATGGATTGGCTGGGACAATTGCTTCGAAAACGCTGCGAGAGCTTGATCAGAAAATCGAGCTGGATGTTTTTTGTGAAGAGAAATATCATTATTATCCTCGACCAAACTTGATCGAATTTTTAGCAGGGAACTTGCCCTTTGAGCGGATGTTTGCTTTTCCTGGAAATTGGCATGAGAGGCAGCAGATCAATATTTGCCTGGGAAGCCCTGTAAAGAAACTTTTTCCGGATTCCCAGGAAGTAGAACTTGAGGGAGGGAAAAAAGAGAAATATGATTTCCTGCTCTTAGCCAACGGCTCCTATGCCTTTGTTCCCCCTTTTAAAGGGATAGAGAAAAAAGGAGGTTTCACCCTCAGGACTTTAGATGATGCCTTGCGCATCCTCGAATATTTAAAAAGCCATCAAAGGGTGGCAGTTATCGGTGGAGGGCTTCTCGGGTTAGAAGTGGCCAGGGCGATTAAGGCAAGAGGGGCTGAGGTGGAAGTCATGGAATTTTCTGACCGTTTACTCCCCCGTCAGCTTGATGTCGAAGGAGCGACGCTGCTTAAAAATCAAATCGAAAAAATGGGAATAAAGATTCGCCTCAATGTCGCCACAGAAGAGATTCTTGGCCAGAGAGAAGTTGAAGGCTTAAGATTTAAGGGAGGCGCAGAGGTTATAGCAGATATGGTCCTAATGGCAGCGGGCGTGAAGCCAAATATTGGAATGGCAAAAGAGGCTGGGCTTGAGACTGACCGCGGCCTTCTTGTGAATGAATTTCTTAAAACAAGCCACCCAAAAATCTTTGCTGCCGGTGATAACATCCAGCACAAGGGGAGAGTCTATGGAATAATTCCTGCTTCCTTTGATCAAGCCCGTGCTGTTGCTTACAATATCCTTGGCCAGGAGAAAAAGTATGAGGGAACAATTCCCTCTAACACCTTGAAGGTTGCCGGTCTTTATGTCACATCCATTGGCCTGGTTAATCCTGAGGGACAAGCGTTTGAAGAAATCAGGAAAGAAAAAAAAGAAGAGGGAATTTATAAGAAAATTGTCCTCCAGAACGGAAATCTTGTTGGAGCTATCTGGATGGGAACAAAAAAGGGTGTAAGTGAGATCAGCCGCGCCGTCAGCCTGAAAATAAACATCGAGAAATGGAAGAATTCTTCGCTCGAAGATAATTTTGATTTTTCTCTTTTATGAAAAAACAAATACTATTTTCATCGTTTTTTCTCCTCTTTTTTTCCCTTTCGCTTAAAGCTCAGCTGAAAACAAACGGTTATCTCTCTTTTGAGTACACAAAAGGTCAAAAGGAGAGCAATTTTTCTCAAGGGACTTTTCGCAATATCAGGGCGGGGCTCATTTTTTCAGGCGAAATGGCGGAAAAATTTGATTATATTCTTGAGATGAGGCTTGAAGAAGAAGCCACTTTTGAAATAGAGCAAGCTTGGGTAGGATTCAATCCTTCTCCTTCTTTCAAGCTGAAGCTTGGTTTTTACCTTGTTCCTTTCGGGAAATACAATCGATCTCATCGAGCTCATGAAACAGAACTCGTCAACATACCTCTTCCTCTTGAAGACATATATCCTCAAAGCTGGAGAGATCTAGGAGTGCTTGTCGAGGGAAAAGTTGACTTCTTGCTCTACTCCGGCTATCTTGGGAATGGGTTGGCTGAAGGGGAGAATTTAGGAGCAGGCCAGCAGTTCAGGGATAACAATTCTGACAAGGGAAAGGGAGCAAGAATTGGCTTGCTTCTGGGCAAGTCCTTTGAAGTCGGTTTTTCTTATTACAGGGGAAAGCAGGATGAAGACAATGAGCGAAATTTAATCCTCAAAGGCGTTGATCTCACCTGGGCGACAGAAGGCATTCATCTTTTTTCTGAGTATGCGAAGGCTCGGATTGAAAATCCTGAGCCTTTTTCTCTAGGGAAAGCAGAAGGCTATTTTATCCAAGTTTCTTTTAAAGTCGAAAATTTCTGGGCTGTAGTGAGCTATCAAGATTTTAGTTACAAGGATTCCTTTCATGGTTTGGGCTTCATCAGCCCTGGTTACGCTGGTGGAGGAATCTTTAAAGAAAAAAGCCGTTGGGCGCTCGGGCTTGATTATTTTGTTTCCCAAAACATTCTTTTCAAATTGGAGTATGATTTTAATCGCGAAAAGAAAATTTCGCTAAAGGATAATACTTTTTCAGTTCAAATCGCTTTGAATTTTTAGGCTTGTCATTCAGCACAAGTTCTGGTAAAATTTCTTCTTCACGGCCAAAAGATTAGGTCCTTTAATTTAAAAATAAAGATGATAATTCAGGAGGCAGTATTATGGCGAATTTAGTTGTGCTCGGGACTCAGTGGGGGGATGAAGGCAAAGGCAAGATTGTGGATTTGCTCACTCCCTCTTTCGATGTCGTGGCCCGCTATCAAGGAGGCCATAATGCTGGTCATACAGTTCATATAAGGGGCAAAAAGATTGTTCTCCATCTCATCCCTTCCGGGATTCTTCATGCCAACAAGTTGTGCATCATTGGAAATGGAGTTGCTTTGCACCCAAAAGCTTTTCTGGATGAAATCGCTGAATTAAAAACGTTTGGCGCAGCGATCGACAAGAATATCGTTATCAGCAAGAATGCCCATCTCATCCTTCCTTATCATGCCCTGATGGAAAAGATCAATGAAGAGAGAAGGGGTGCAAAGAAAATTGGGACAACCTGCCGGGGTATTGGTCCTTCTTATGAAGATAAAGCGGCTCGCTGCGGAATTAAGGCTGGAGATCTTTTGGATTTAAGAGTTCTCAAGGAAAAGATAAAGGAAAATGTGGAAGAAAAAAATATCTATTTTCGTTGGCACGGCCTTCCTCCTCTTGATCCAGAGAAAATTTATGAAGAATATGCCGGCTATGCTTCCCGGATAAAAAAATATATCAAAGATGTTTCCCTCCTCCTTAATGAGAGAATGAAGGAGGGGAAGTCGATTCTCTTTGAAGGGGCCCAGGGTTCACTCCTTGATATTGACCATGGAACTTATCCCTATGTCACCTCATCCAATTCCACGGCTGGCGGAGTCTGCACAGGCTTGGGTATTGGCCCTAATAAAATAGACTCAGTCCTTGGCGTCACCAAAGCCTACACAACCAGGGTAGGGAGCGGGCCTTTCCCAACCGAGATTTTTGATGAGAGAGGGAAAGTGCTTCTTGAGAAGGGAGATGAATATGGGGCCACCACCGGCCGACCCAGGCGGTGCGGCTGGTTTGATGCTATGGCTGTTTCCTATTCCTGCCGCCTGAACGGGATAGAGAAAATTGCTCTGACCAAGCCAGATGTCCTTGATGATTTTGATGAAATTTTCATCTGTGTGGGTTACAAATACAAGAGAGAATTGTTGCCCGGCTTTCCTACAGAAAGCTGGATTTTAGATCGAGTTGAGCCCCAATACAAAAAAGTTCGCGGTTGGAAAAAGTCAGTCCATAAGATTAGGGACTATTCCTTGCTTCCTCAAGCCTTTAGAGATTACCTCAAGCTTATAGAAGACTTGATTGGAGCGAGAGTTTCCATTATTTCCACTGGAGTTGAAAGAAGAGATACTATCTTGATCGACACGCGTTTGAAGGATATCGTTAACCTAGAGAAAATCAAAAAAGAAATTTCATAGCTTTCATGCCCAAGGATGCCATGCTGACTGAAAGCAATTAGCTGCTAACCAGAAAAGTTACTTTGGTCTTTGGAAAATGAGATGAATATTAATCCTACTTAATTTATAGGAAAAATTATGTTAAAATTGTAAGGCCTAGGAGGCAAAGATGCTCCTCAGCCAAAAAACAAAGATTGATGACTTATTCAAGAAATATCCTTTCCTCTTGGATTTTCTTGTCGACCTTTCGCCCAAATTTCAGAAGCTAAAAAATCCCATCATGCGCCGGACAATCGGAAAGATGGCCAATCTGAGCCAAGTGGCAAGTTTTGGAGATATGTCCGCAGAGAATCTTATGCAGGAAATCCAGGTCGAGATCAAGAGGGTAACGGATGAAGATGTTGAGCTTGAGTTTGGAGTCCCCAAAGAGAAGAAATTCATAAACAAAGAAGCAAGGCTTGAGGTCTTAAAGGACATTATCAGAGATCTCCATCAAGGAGGGAATATCGAGCAATTGAAGAAGCGTTTCACTGAGTTCATCAAGGATGTGAGCCCCGCAGAGATTTCAGAGATAGAGCAAAAGCTGATTGAAGAGGGAATGCCAGAGGAGGAAATCAAGCGGCTCTGTGATGTCCACGTTCAGGTCTTCAAGGAATCTTTAGAAAACCAAAAGCTTCCCGAGTTCCAGCCAGGCCATCCCATCCAGACGTTAACCGCAGAGAACAGAGCTTTAGAAGAGATTCTTTCTGAGATGGAAGGCCTTTTGAAGAAAATTGGCATTCCGCCAAATGGTTTTAAATTTAAGGAGTTAAGAAAAGAAGTACACTTTGTGCTTGAGAAACTGACTCAAATCGAGAAGCATTATCTGAAAAAGGAGAATCAACTTTTTCCTCTGCTTGAGGCCAAAGGTGTGAGTGGCCCGACTAAAGTGATGTGGGCCATTCATGATGATGTTCGGGCGCATCTCAAGGCATTTGAGAAATATCTTGACAAGGATTCGGAAGCCGAGGCTCTTTCTATGGGCCAGAAAGTCATGGCTGAGATAAAGGATATGATTTATAAAGAGGAAAAGATTCTCTTTCCCATGAGCCTTGAAACTCTAGATGAGAGAGATTGGGCTCAAGTCAAGCGAGGCGAGGAAGAGATCGGCTATGCCTGGATTGTGCCAGGCGAGGAATGGAAGCCTCATATCAAGTTAGAGGAGGTATCAAAAATGCCAGACTACAAAAAGCCATTGCAAAAACTGGATTTGGCAACAGGAGCAATGGCTCCGGAGCAGGTCAACTTGGCTTTAACCCATTTGCCTTTGGATCTGACTTTTGTCGATGAGAATGACACGGTCGCTTATTATTCTCAGACCAAAGAAAGGATTTTCCCTCGGAGCCCCGGTGTTATAGGCCGCAAGGTTCAGAGCTGTCATCCTCCGGCAAGCGTGCATAAAGTGAATCAAATTCTCGATGCCTTTAAGGCTGGAAAAAGGGATGTGGCTGAATTCTGGATCCAGATGTCAGGAAGATTCCTCCACATCAGATACTTTGCCATCCGAGATGAGAAGGGAAAATACAGAGGGTGCTTGGAGGTAAGCCAGGATCTCACTCCGCTTCGCGCTCTAGAAGGGGAAAAGAGGCTCCTTGATTGGGAGTGAAGTTAAGAAGTAAAATATTTTTCACAATATATGGGAGGTTATGAATGGCCGTAAAAACAAAAGCAAAAAAAACGGGCAAAAAAGCTCCGGCGAAGAAGAAAGAAAAAGGCGCTTATGAATGTGGCGTGTGTGGCTACAGATTAGTTGTGGATAAAGCTTGCGGCTGCGAAGAAGAGCATATCATTATGTGCTGCGGCGAGACGATGAAGAAAACCTAAGCGCCCTTTCCAAACATTATCAGAATACATTCGGCGGGTTCTTCCTCTTCATTCCAGATGTGGTGAGGCATTCCTGCTGGAAGATAGACTGCTAGTCCATCTTCCAGTTGATAAATTTTTCCTCCTAATTTTGCTTTTGCCTTTCCTCTTATCCCGATGGCCAAGGCAGGAAAAGGATTAATCTGTGTTTTTTCATCTTTGTTGATCACCGTAAAGGTGTTTTCTTGTGTTTAAAAGCCGCGATTCTCCTGATGAAGCGCCAAGGAGGCGGAGTGATTGTCAATGTCGCCTCCGAACTTGGGCTTGTGGGAGGAGCAGACATTAAGAGATTGCCAGCGTGATCCTTTTTCTAGCCTCTGGCGACTCCTCCTTTATGACTGGTTCTGTAGTTGCTGCGGACGGCGGCTGGTCTGCGCGTTGAGCTTTCTGATGAACCTCTGATTGAACCGAATGGGTTGGCTCTCTAGGTCGCTTTATGGGATAATATTTTACAGTTGGATAAAAAAGACGAAAGGAATTTTGACTCAGGCAAATATTTTAGAGAAAGGAAATGAGGAGAATGGAGAAGAGTTCATTCATCAAATTTCTGGGCACAGCAGGAGCGCGATTTGTGGTGGCTAAGCAATTGCGAGCTTCCGGCGGGGTTTATATTTTCGCCAAAGGACAAAGCGTCATCATGGATCCCGGACCCGGAACTCTTGTCAAGTGTGGAACTTCCAGGCCCGCAATTGATGTCTCCAAGCTTTCTGCCATTATCTTAACCCACGCTCATATCGATCACTCCAATGACGTGAATATCCTGATAGATGCCATGACGATAGGTGGGTTAAAAAAGCAGGGAGTTCTTTTCGCGCCAAGAGAATGTCTTGAAGGAGCGAATGCAGTTGTCCTAGGATATCTCAAAGGTTTCCTTGAGGAGATTGTGATCTTGGAAGCGAACAGAGAGTACAGAATAGGTGAGTTCGAATTTGCCACATCTGTGAAACACCAACACTCTGTCGAGACTTATGGCATAAAATTGAGGATAGATAGCCGATTGATTTCTTTTATGGTCGATACAAAATATTTTCCAGATCTTTTAGAGAGTTACAAGAACTCCGATATCTTGGTGATGAATATTGTCAGGAATACTCCTTTTGAAAGTGATGAAATTCTGCATTTGTGCCTTGATGATGCAAAAAGGATTTTGACTGTCCTAAAACCGAGAACGGCCATAATGACGCACTTCGGAATGACAATGCTCAAGGCAAAACCTTGGGAATTGGCCAACGATCTAACTCAGGAACTTGGCGTTGAAGTGATCGCTGCCTCAGATGGAATGAAGATAGATTTAACTTAAAACATGATCTGAATCACCTAGAGGAGGATTGAGAATGGGAAAGAGAAAATTTTATGTCGTGGATGTCTTTGCCGAAAAGAAATATGCCGGCAATCAGCTCGCCGTTGTTCGAAATGCCAAATTCCTTTCAAAGGAAACAATGCAGCGAATTGCAAGAGAAATGAATTTTTCAGAGACAACTTTTATTCTAACGGATGAGAAAAAAGGTGGAGGCTATGATGTCCGGATTTTTACGCCTAAAAAAGAGGTGCCATTTGCAGGTCATCCAACATTAGGAACAGCTTTTATTATTATACAGCGCGAGATTGCCAAAGAGTGTGTCAAAGAAATAGTTTTGAATTTGAAAGTTGGAAAGATTCCACTTTCTTTCAGTTATAGAGGGAAAGATGCAGATATTTTGTGGATGAAACAGATGAAACCGACATTTGGCAAGATTCTTAACCCATCCCGGATTGCCCAAATTTTAAACCTTGACCTTGAGGATTTGGATACAGGATTTCCTGTGCAGGAAGTTTCCACAGGATTGCCCTTTATCATTGTGCCATTGAGGACTCTGCGCGCTTTGAAGCAGTGCAGGTTAAATAAGGAGAAATTTTTTGAGCTGATTAAGGAGACAGAGGCGAAATTGATCCTCATTTTTGCCCCTGAAACATACAATTCCCAGAATCACCTGAATGTCCGTGTTTTTGCTGATTATGTTGGTGTGCCTGAAGACCCTGCCACTGGGAGCGCTAATGGCTGCTTGGCCGGATATTTAGTCAATTGCCGCTATTTTGGAAGAGGTAGGATCAATATTCGCGTGGAACAGGGTTATGAAATAGGCCGTCGTTCCTTGCTCCTTTTGCGTGCCGAAGAAAAAGACGGGAACACAGACAAAAAAAGAATTTTGCCTCAGTTGAGTTCGCTTCGCCCTTGAGGGATCTCATAAAGAAATTGACATTATTTTGGCCGCGATTTCAAGGAAATCGCCGGTCAAATAGAGCTGAAGATGATCAGGGATATTTCAGTAATGATTGCAGGAAAAGCAGGCGATGGAGTTCTCTTTACCGGTGAAGAACTCGTTCTGCCTGAGAGAGAGAAACCCATCGCCTTGAGTGAACTTGAGGTTTCCATCTCAGAATTGGAAAAAATCATGGAAAAATTTAGATAATAGAATTATATTAATTAAATATAAAAAGGAGTATTTGATGAAAGAAAAAGTAGAAAAGGCATTGAACAAGATTCGCCCGACTCTTATGGCGGATGGAGGAAATGTGGAGCTTGTCGAGGTTGAAGGTGGCGTAGTCAAGCTCAGACTAACTGGAGCTTGTTGTGGATGTCCCATGTCTCAGATGACCTTAAAGATGGGGATAGAAAGACTTTTGAAAAAAGAAGTTCCGGAAGTCAAGGAAGTTGTGGCTGTTTAAAGATGAAAAAAGGCAAAAAGTGTGATAGCGATGGCAAAAGATCTTTGATTGAATAAAAACAAAGAGGAAAAGATGAAAAGAGTTTACTTAGACCATATCGCCGCAACTCCCCTTCATCCCCTGGTTCTTGAGGCTATGCTTCCTTATTTAAAAGAGAATTTTAGCAATCCTCAGAGTCTTCATTCCACAGGCCAGGAGGCCCTAGTAGCTTTGGAAGAGGCGAGAGAGAAATTGGCCGAGCTTATCAATTCCAGCGAAAGCGAGATTTTCTTTACTTCAAGCGGTTCGGAATCCAATAATTTCGCCTTAAAAGGTCTCGCTTTAACCCACCGCGAGCAGGGAACTCATCTTGTCCTCTCCGCGATAGAGCATCAATCTGTTCTCCATTCAGTAAAGAGCCTGGAAAAGTTGGGCTTCACTTCAAGCTTGGTTCCTGTGGATAAATGGGGGATGGTAGATCCTGAAGACGTCAGAAAAACTATCAGGAAGGATACCATCCTGGTCTCAATTATGCTAGCCAACAGCGAAGTAGGGACTTTGGAGCCTGTGGCAGAAATTGCCAAGATTTGCCGCTCTCGAAATGTCCTTATTCATACAGACGCAGTGGCAGCTGTGGGAAATATCCCAGTTGATGTCAAGGAATTAGGAGTGGATGCCTTGAGCTTGGCCGGGGATCAATTCTACGGTCCAAAGGGGAGTGCAGCTCTCTATTTAAAAAAAGGGACGAGGATTCTTCCTTTTATTGACGGCGGCATCCAAGAAAGTGGGAGGAGGGCTGGTACAGAAAATGTGGCTGGCATTGTAGGACTCGGAAAAGCGGCCGAGATAGCAAAAAGGGAAATGGAGGAGAGGACACAGAAGCTTGAACCTTTGCGTGATAGGCTCATAGATCTTTTGCCTCAAAAAGTCGAGCATGTCATTCTCACTGGCCACAGAGAAAAACGTCTTCCCCACCATGCGAGTTTTTGTGTAGAATTTATCGAAGGAGAAGCCATGCTTCTTAACTTGGATATGAAAGGCATTGCCACTTCAAGCGGTTCAGCCTGCACTTCGAGAGCTTTAAAAGCTTCTCATGTCCTTTTAGCCATGGGGATTGATCATGCAACTGCTCAGGGTTCCATTGTTTTCAGTCTGATCAAGGACACAAGTGCTTCGGATATTGACTATCTTCTTGAGGTCTTCCCACCCATCATCCAGAGGCTGAGAGGGATGTCTCCCCTTTACACGCAATACTTAGAGGAGAAGAAAAAATGATTTATAGTGAAAAAGTTATGGAACATTTTCAAAATCCCAGGAATGTGGGAGTGATTAAGGATGCAGATGGGGTTGGGCAAGTCGGCAATCCTGTCTGCGGCGATATGATGACTTTTTATATCAAGGTTAAGGACAATCGCCTTGCGGATATCAAGTTTCAGACTTTTGGCTGTGGAGCAGCCATTGCTGTTTCAAGTATAGTGAGCGAAATGGCCATGGGAAAGACCCTGGAGGAAGCGATGAAGATTACGAACAGCCTTGTGGCGGAGGAGCTTGGGGGTTTGCCCAAGAATAAACTGCATTGTTCTAATCTAGGAGCAGATGCTTTGCATAAAGCCATCGAAGATTATAGGGAGAGGCAGAAAGCTTTAAAAAAAGATAAACCGGCCCGTTCCCCTTCGGAGGAAAAATGTTATTGTCCCTACTGCGAGGGACTGCTGGAGGATTTGGAGGATTTTTGCCAGAAGTGCCAGATTGAACTCGAAAAGTGCCCTGAGTGTGGAGAGCCAACCAAGAAAGGCGAAGAAAAATGTATCCATTGTGGGGCAAAAAAGCAGAGGATCTAGAAGCTATCGAAACAGGAAATGGGTCAGAAGTCAGAAAAGAAGAAAGGAAGCAGAGGATGAACGCTGATCAGAAATTGGACTGTTTTGGCTTGCTGTGCCCAATGCCCATCATCCAGACAGCAAAGAAAATTAAAGAAATGAAGGTTGGGGAGGTGTTGGAAGTCATTTCCACAGATAAGGGGATTAGAGAAGATATGCCAGCCTGGTGCAGGACGAGCGGACAGGAGTATCTTGGAATTGAGGAAGAAGGAGAGATTTATAAAGTTTATGTCAAGAAGGTGAAAGAGTAAAAGGACAGAAAAAGGAGGCGAAAGTGAAAAAAGAAGAGATTTCTGAAAGGATCAACGAGTTGAAAAGAGACAGGAAGGCTACGATCTTGGCTCACAATTATCAGCTGCCAGAAGTCCAGGATGTGGCTGATTATATAGGTGATTCTCTGGGTTTGAGCCAGAAGGCGGCTGAGGTTGAAACAGAAGTCATTGTTTTCTGCGGCGTTCATTTCATGGCTGAGACAGCTTCGATCCTTGCTCCTCAAAAAACAATTCTCATCCCTGAAATCAATGCCGGCTGTCCCATGGCTGACATGGTTCAAGCTTCGGAGCTACGAGATTGGAAGAAAAATTATCCAGGAAGAAAGGTTGTCTGTTATGTCAACACCACGGCTGAGGTCAAAGCCGAGTGTGACATCTGTTGCACTTCCTCCAATGCTGTTAAGGTTGTTAACTCTCTCGGCGAAGATGAGATCCTTTTTGTTCCTGATAAAAACCTTGCCGCTTATGTCGCCCGCGAGACAAAGAAAAAAATAATTGCCTGGGATGGCTACTGTTATATTCATAACAAAATTCTGGCCAAGGATGTTAGAGAAAAAAGAGCCCTCTATCCTGAAGCAGAAGTTTGGGTCCATCCTGAGTGCAGACCTGAAGTCATAGATCTGGCAGATAAAGTGCTTTCTACAGGACAGATGGTCAAGGAAGCAAAGGCGACAGCGAAAAAGGAGATTATTCTGGGCACTGAGGCAGGAATCATTTACAGGCTGGAAAAGGAAAACCCAGGCAAAAATTTCTATCCTGCCAAAGAATTGGCCCTCTGTTCAAATATGAAAAAGATCAACCTAAAGAAAGTGTTAACTTCTTTAGAAGAGATGATTTACAGAGTTGAGGTCCCTCTTGAAATTAGACTCAGGGCAAGAGGAGCTATCGAGAGAATGGTCAAAATTTAGGAGGAAAAAATGAAAAAAAAGACTGAAGAAAATTTAAAGAATGCCTTTGCTGGCGAAAGTCAGGCTCATGTCAAATATTTAGCTTTTGCTGAAAAGGCAGCCAAGGAGAATTTTTCTAATGTGGCCAGACTTTTCAGGGCTAATGCCTTTGCCGAACAGATCCATGCCTTCAATCATCTCCGAACTCTTTCGGGCATAGGTAAGACTTCTGAGAATATCCAAGCAGCCATAAAGGGCGAAAATTTTGAAGTGGAAGAAATGTACCCTGCTTATATTCGCGTTGCTCAGGAAGAGAAGGAGAAGGCTGCAGAGAATACAACAAAATGGGCTCTGGAAGCTGAAAAAGTTCATGCTGGGCTTTACTCAAAGGCGAAGGAGGCTGTGGAGAAGGGCGAGGATGTGGAATTTAAGCCGATCCATGTGTGCCAGGTATGCGGTTTTACAGTTGAAGGCGAAGCTCCGGATAGATGTCCTGTCTGCGGTTCGCCCAAAGAGAAGTTCACCAGATTTTGATCCATCTCATACAGGCTAGAAGAGACAGGCTTGGATGGAGGTTAAGAGTGAACTTAGATCCTAGATTAAAACCCCACGAAATTTTGGCTGTGGCCATCAAATCTGAGATAGAAGCAGCAGATCTTTATACAAAGCTTTATGAAAAAGCAAAGAATAAGATTCTATATGAGAAATTGAAATTTTTGGCTTTTGAAGAAGGGCAACACCGGAAAATTCTTGAGAAGCTTTTTTCTGAGAGGTTTCGAGAGAGAAAACTCGAGATTCCAGAGAAATCTTTTCTTCCCTCTATGGGCATTTCTTTGGAAAGAGGATTTTTTGTTCTGGATCTCTTTAAAGAAGCCCTCAGAGCTGAGAAAATGTCTGAAGAATTTTATAAAGAGGCACAAAAGCGAGCAGAAGACAATGCAAGCCGGAAGATGCTTGAGTATCTGAGCCGTGTGGAGAGAAGCCATTATTTTGTGATTCAATCTGAGATAGATTTGCTCAGCAAATTTCCTAATTACTATGATGTTGAAGATTTCCATTTCGGTCATGACATGGTTCATATCGGCCCTTGATTTTAAACCTGGCTGAGCGCAGAATATCTTTAAAGCAAAAAGTTCGAAAAAAGCAGCCAAGAAAAAGAAGCAAGAAGTTAAATAGATTCCTTATAGGCAAGATGGGTAGCCTGTTTCAAGGAAGAGGAGGGACATCTCACAAGGAGGGGAAAAAATGAAATATACTTGGCGCATTGGAAGGATATTTGGGATTGATATCAAAATCGATTCAAGTTGGCTTGTCATCTTTATCTTATTCAGCTGGGTTTTAGCAGGAAATTATTTTCCTAGACACTTTCCCCAATGGTCTGGAGGCCTTTATTGGGCGATAGGGCTAATCACAAGCCTCCTTGTTTTTGCCTCTGTTTTAATTCATGAGCTAGCCCATTCCCTCGTTGCCTTAAAGCAGGGAGAAAAAGTCCGCAGCATCACCCTCTTTATACTGGGGGGAGTTGCGCAAATCAGTGAGGAGCCAAAACAGCCTTTAAAAGAATTCAGTATGGCCTTGGTGGGCCCCTTGTCCAGTCTGGCTATTGCTCTTATTTTCCTCATTCTTTCGATCCTCTTAAAAGGAATAAGCAGGCCTCTCCAGGCTTCAGCTTTTTATTTGGCGATCATTAATATTGGGCTTGCCTTTTTCAACCTTCTTCCCGGTTTTCCTATGGATGGAGGAAGGATTCTCAGGTCAATTATCTGGAAGGTTACCGGCAACTTGAAAAAATCAACCCGGATCGCCTCTCAAGTCGGACAGGGGTTTGCTTTTTTTCTCATTTTTATCGGAATCCTCAATATCCTCCGAGCAAATCTCTCAGGCCTTTGGTTGATTCTGATCGGCTGGTTTCTCCACAGTGCGGCTGTTCGAGGTTATAGCGAGGTCATGGTAAAGAGTCTCCTTGAGGGGATGAAGGCAGAAGATTTAATGACCAAAGAATTTGGAACTGTGCCTAGTGATCTTTTGATCCAGAGCCTGGTCGATGATTATATACTCAAGAAAAGGGAAAGAGTTTTTCTTGTGACAGATAATGGAGATCTGAAGGGCATTGTCTGTCTTGAAGATGTCAAGGCAACTCCTCGGGAGAAATGGGCGAAAGCCACAGTCGGAGAAATCATGACTCCCAGAGAAAGATTGGAAGCGGTTTCTGTTGATGCAGACGGCAGCAAAGTTCTCTCCAGCCTCACCACTAAGGATATCCACCAGGTTCCTGTGATGAAGGGACAAAAGTTAGCCGGGATTATCTGCCGGAGTGATATTCTCCGCTTTATCCAACTGCGCTCTGAGCTTGGAGTCTAGGGAGGCACAAATGCAAGGGCTGCCGAAAAAAATTCGAAAGAGAGACGGTTCTGAAGTTGATTTTGATCAGAATAAAATCATAAGGGCAATTTTTGGAGCAGCTCTTGAGGTGCTGAAGGATGAGAAAAGAGCCTTGCAGATAGCAGACATCGTAGGGAGAACGGTTCTGGAGAAGATGGCTTCTCTTTATAAGGATAAAATTTGCTCAGTGGAAGAGGTTCAGGATATTGTTGAAGAAGCATTGATGGCAGCGGGGTATAGTTCCATAGCCCGAAGCTATATCCTCTACCGCCAGGCTCATCAAGACATTCGTCAAGTCAAGGTCATTTTTGGCGTGAGAGACGACCTGAAACTTCCCTTAAATACTCTTCTTGTCCTTAAAAAACGCTATTTGCTGAAGGATGACGACCAGAACATCATAGAAACGCCCCGGGAGCTCTTTCAAAGGGTTTCCGAACATGTGAGCCAGGCTGAGGCCAATTTTCGATCGAAGAAGAAGCAAGAAGATATCAAAGAGATGTTTTTCCAGATGATGACGAGACTGGAATTCATGCCTAACTCGCCCACACTCATGAATGCGGGAACCTCTCTTGGTCAGCTCTCAGCCTGTTTTGTCCTGCCTATGGGAGATTCTATCCAAGAAATTTTTGAGGCCTTAAAATACATGGCCATCATTCACCAGACAGGAGGAGGTACCGGCTTTGATTTTTCTAAGCTCCGCCCAAAAGGGGATCTTGTTTCCACCACCAAAGGAGTCGCTTCAGGCCCAGTTTCCTTTATGAGCATTTTTAATCAAGCCACTGGAGTCATTGTGCAAGGAGGAAGGAGAAGGGGAGCCAATATGGGCATTCTGCGCTGTGACCATCCTGATATCGTTGAATTCATCGAAGCCAAACTTGATGAAAATGCCTTCTCCAATTTTAATCTTTCAGTGGCCATAACAGATGAATTTATGGAAACAGTCAAGCGGCAGCAGAGTTTTGATTTGATCAATCCAAGGACAAAGAAGAAAGTAAAATCCATCAATGCGCGAACTCTCTTTGACCTCGTGGCCTATTCTGCCTGGAGGTCAGGAGATCCGGGACTTATTTTCTTAGATGAAATCAACTGTCAGAATCCATTAGTGGAATTAGGAAAAATCGAGGCCACGAATCCTTGCGGAGAGATTCCACTCCTCCCTTATGAAAGCTGCAATTTAGGGTCAATAAATTTATCTCAATTCGTTGAGCGAGGAACTCTGGATTGGAAGAAGCTCAGGGACAGAATCTGGTTAGCAATGCGCTTTTTGGATGATGTCATAGAAGTCAATAATTATCCTTTGCCTCAAATCAAAGAGATGACTTTTGCCAATCGAAAAGTGGGTCTTGGAGTCATGGGTTTTGCTGATCTACTGGTTAAGCTGTCCATTCCCTATACTGATGCCAAAGCTTTGAAGTTCGCTTCTCAGCTGATGAAATTTTTCTATGACGAATCGCTCCAAGCCTCCGAAGCCCTGGCCCAAGAAAGGGGAGCCTTTCCCAATTATCCAAAATCCATTTATCCAAAGAAGAATCTGAAGCTGAGGAATGCGACTATGAACACAGTTGCTCCTACTGGCACGATCAGTATCATCGCTGGCTGCTCAAGTGGTATCGAGCCTCTCTTTGCACTGAGCTATGTCCGCAATGTCCTCTCCGGGACAAAACTCTTTGAGACGCACCCTCTTTTTGAGCAAGAAATCGAGCGCCGCGGCCTCTATTCAAAAGAGCTCATGGCCAAGATTGGGAAATCTGGCTCGATCCAAAAGATCGAAGAACTGCCGAATGAGTTAAAGAAGGTTTTTGTCACGGCCTTTGATGTTCCCCCTTTCCAACACCTCAAAATTCAAGCCACTTTTCAAAAATATACTGACAATTCTGTTTCCAAGACAATAAATCTGCCCCAAGATGCCACAGTGGAAGATATAAGGAATATCTATCTTCAAGCTCATAAATTAAAATGCAAAGGAATAACTGTCTATCGCTACGGGACAAAGAAAGACCAGGTCTTGTCTTTTGATACGAGGAGCGAAGGGGGTATGTCAGATTCGTCTAACTTTATCACGGCTGAATCAGAGTATTCAGGAGGTTGTCTTTCTGGACTCTGTCCTTTTTAAAGGAGAGAAAAATGGAGGATGCCAAAGAAAGAATTAAAAAAATTATCCCCATTTTGCGCAAAGAATATCCAAAAGGTCGCACAGCGCTTCATTTTGAAACACCGCTCCAGATTCTTGTGTCCACCATCTTAGCTGCCCAGTGCACAGACGAGAGAGTCAACAAGATCACTCCATCTCTCTTTCGAAAATACCCGACAGCTCAAGATTTTGCCAAGGCCAAACAGGAAGAATTGGAATCAGAAATAAGGCCAACAGGATTTTTTAGAAACAAAGCGAAGAGTACTATCGGTGCTTCAAAGAAAATTGTTGAAGATTTTGGAGGCCGTGTTCCGGATACCATGGATGAGCTCATCACCCTTCCTGGAGTGGCCAGGAAAACGGCGAACATCGTCCTTTCCTCTGCTTTTCACAAAGCTGAAGGGATTGCTGTGGATGTCCATGTGAAGCGCCTTTCAGCAAGACTTCTTTTGAGCAAGGAGAGTGATCCAGATAAAATCGAAAGAGATCTTATGGCCATTGTTCCCAAAAAAGACTGGCTTGATTTCAATTACGTGTTGGTTGATCATGGAAGGGCAGTTTGCCAGTCTCGTAAACCTCGCTGTCCTCTGTGCGCGATAAAGCATCTCTGTCCCTCAGCCAGACAATTTTATCCTGAGCTCATAATGGCTTAGAAGAAATTTGTTCTCATTTTTGTGATAAAATACCCTGAAGGAAAAAAATGATCAAAGAAGCTATGCTTTACAACACTCTTGCGGACAAGAAGGTCTCCTGTTATCTCTGTCATCATCATTGCCAGATCGTGCCTTCGAAATTCGGAGTTTGTGGAGTAAGAGAAAACAGGGAAGGAAAACTTTACACTCATGTTTATGGAGAAGTTATCGCTGCCCATGTTGACCCGATAGAGAAAAAGCCCCTCTATCATTTTATGCCCGGGACAACATCTTTTTCCATCGCCACAATCGGATGTAATTTTCGCTGTCCCTTTTGTCAGAATTGGGAGATTTCTCAGGTATCTAAGAAAGACAATAAAGGTTTGGCAGGCTATAATCTTGCGCCAGAGGATGTTGTCCGAGAAGCAAAAGGACATCGCTGCCAGAGCATTTCCTATACTTATACTGAACCAACGATTTTCTTTGAGTACGCCTACGATTCAGCTAAACTCGCTCGAAAGGAAGGGCTTGCCAATATCTTTGTAACGAATGGCTACATGACTTCGGAAGCCTTAGAGACAATTCAACCTTATTTAGATGCCTGCAATGTGGACCTCAAAGCTTTTCGGGAGGAGACCTATAAAAAAGTTTGCCATGCGCGGCTTGAGCCAGTACTAGAATCTATTCGTCTTATGAAAAAATTGAACATTTGGGTAGAAATTACGACTTTGGTAGTTCCTGAGATGAATGATGGAGAGGAAGAGTTGGAGGACATCGCCCGCTTTATCGCCGGAGTATCGCCTGATATTCCTTGGCATATCAGCCGCTTCCATCCTGATTATAAATACACTCACACTCGGGCGACTCCCCTTGAGACATTGCGCAAGGCATATTCTTTAGGAAAGAAAGCAGGCCTTCGCTATATTTATGTCGGCAATGTTCTGGGTGAGCAAGAGGATATGTTGTGTCCAAACTGTCAGAAGCCTCTTATCCGAAGAACAGGTTTTTTTGTTGAAGAGAACAAGGTAAAAAATTCCCATTGTCCTTTCTGCGGAACGCAAATCGCTGGAGTTTTCTAAATCAAAACGGGGAAAAAATCAGAGGCTTCAGTCCCAGGTTATCCAGAGTATTGGGGATAAGGAATTAGGAGAGGGTTGACAATGGAAAGATATAAATTTCTCTCTCATACAGCAGATGCGAAGTTTCAAGCTTTTGGCAAAACTTTGGAAGAGGCCTTCGCCAATGCAGCCTTAGCTTTATCATCTTTGATGTGGAATTGGGAGAAAATCGAGAAGAGAAAAGAGTATCCAGTTGCGGTCCGGGGCAATGATCTTCCCCAGTTGCTTAATAACTTTTTAGAGGAGATAATATATCTTCTGGATACAAAGATGTTTCTTCTCAGTTCTGCAGGAGAAGTGAAGATTGAAAAAAAGGGAAGCCAGTATTTGCTCGAAGCTCTTTTCCGGGGTGATGAATACTCTTCCAAATACAAGATTTTTGGAGAAGTCAAAGCCATAACTTACAATGAAATGAAAATTGAAAAAAACGACCATTTCACTCTTCAGGTGGTGGTCGATATATGAGGTGAAAGAATGGAACTTCGAAAAATAAATGATTATACTTGGGAAATTCCAAAATATGGAGAGATGAAAGTTCCCGCCATTATTTATGCTTCCTCCAAGCTCTTAGAAAGCATCAAGCGTGATAACACCCTTGAACAGGCTAAAAATGTCGCCTGTTTGAGAGGAATTCAAAAGATGTCTTATGTTATGCCTGATGCTCATCAAGGCTACGGGTTTCCCATTGGAGGAGTGGCTGCCTTTGATCTGGATGAGGGCATCATTTCTCCTGGCGGAGTCGGCTACGACATCAACTGCGGGGTAAGACTCTTGAAGACAGAGTATACAGAAAAGGATGTGCTTTCCAAGCGGAAAGAACTTTTAGCTGAAATCTTCAAGGAAGTTCCGGCAGGTGTTGGCAAAGGAGGAATTACACGCCTCAGCCGAGATGTCCTCAAGGAGATCTATATCAAAGGAGCAGAGTGGGCTGTTGAGAATGGCTATGGAACTCGAGAGGATTTGCTAATGACAGAGGAGAATGGAAGGATGAAGGCTGCTGATTACAGGTTCATTTCTCAGCGAGCTACGGAGAGAGGGATTCCGCAACTTGGGACATTGGGCGCAGGGAATCATTTCTTGGAGATTCAGAAGGTCTCAGAGATTTATGAAGAAAGCATTGCCCAAGCTTTTAGGATTCATTCTTTAGGTCAGATTTTAGTCATGATTCACTGTGGCAGCCGCGGCTTGGGCCATCAAGTAGCTTCTGATTACATCGAGTTGATGGAAAACAAATATGGGATTAAAGGATTGCCTGATAGGGAATTGATCAACGCGCCCATTCGTTCCGAGTTAGGCCAGCAATACTACAAATCCATGTGTGCGGCAGTGAATTATGCTTTTGCCAACCGCCAGATGATCGCCCATTGGGTTCGGGATGTCTTCTCCAAGGTTTTGGGAAGCTCAAAGGGAATGAATCAGGTCTATGATGTCTGTCACAATGTGGCCAAGATAGAAAAACACAAGATAAATGGGAAAGAAAAAGAAGTCTGTATTCATCGCAAGGGAGCAACAAGGAGTTTTGGCCCAGGCCGCGTGGAGATCCCCGAAGCTTACAGATCGATCGGCCAGCCAGTCATCATTCCCGGGAGTATGGGAACAGCCTCTTACATTCTGGTTGGCACTTCGGAGGCAGAAGAGCTGAGTTTTAGCTCCACTGCTCATGGAGCAGGCCGACTTATGTCGCGCCATGAGGCTCTGCGCCGCTTCCGTGGAGAACAGATACGCGATGAGCTAGAAAGGAAAGGAATTGAGCTCAAGTCGACAAGCTGGAAAGGAGTGGCTGAAGAGGCTTCTGCTGCTTACAAAGACGTGGATGAAGTGGTCAGAGTTTCCCATACTGCGGGAATCGGGAAGATTGTGGCAAAACTTTCGCCTCTCGCTGTGATGAAAGGCTAAGAATTAGTACACTTTACTTAATTGGCCAATCTATTAAGACATCTTTTGTGAAATATCTTCCTGCTTGTTGCATTTATTAAGAAATTATGTAATATGCTCCCCGATGGTATTGGCCATGCGAATCAGAAAAGCAAAAAAAGCTGACTTTCTTGAAATTCTCGCCTTAGCCAAAAAGTATGACCTGGATTATGCCGATATGAAGGATGACGATTTTTGGGTGGTAGAGGCGGAGAAAAAAATCGTTGGCATCTGCGGAATCAAAAAACATGAGGATTGCCAAGAGCTCTGTTCACTAGGTGTGGATGAAAATTACCGCAACAAAGGCCTGGCAAGACAACTTGTTCTTGAACTGCTGAAAAAAACAAAAGGAGAAATCTATCTAGCCACCATTATGCCACGTTTTTTTGAGAAATTTGGCTTTAAAGAAGCTCTCCGTATCCCCCAATCCATGATAAAAAACAAAGACTGGTGCAGAGGATGTCCCAAAGAGTTCTGTACTGTAATGGCAAGAGAGAGCAAGTGAAGATTCCCCACTTTCCAGAATTCAAGCTGATCAGCCTCGAAGATCAGGGTTTCATTAGCGAATACATCAATAAATATCCTTCTGAGGCCTGTGAGATCAACTTCGGCAATATTTTTATCTGGAGAAATTTTGAACATTCCAAGTTCACTATTATTAACAATAATCTTTGTATACTCTGCGAGCCGCCTTCTGAGCCAGCTTACTTCTTGCAGCCGCTAGGAGAATTTGAGATAAAAGAGACCATTAAAACATGCTTCTCCTTTGTGCCCCGTCTTTCCCGTATCCCCGAATCCTTTGTCGTAAGATACTGCGGCGATTATAGGTCCGAGCCTGATAGGAACAATTTTGATTACGTTTATCTTGCAGAGGATCTTATCCATTTAAAGGGCAAAAAATATGATGGGAAACGCAACCGCATGAAAAAATTTGAAAAAAGCCACAACTACCTCTATCTAAGATTATCGCCGGAACATATGGATGATTGCAGGCGCCTTTTTGAGGAGTGGTATGAGGGAAAATCTAACTCGGATTGGATAATGAGAGCCCAGAAGGAGGCTATCTTAGATTCAATCCTCTATTTTGAAGCTTTAAGTCTAACGGGTGGAGCGATCGAAGTGGATGGCAGAATAGCGGCTTTTTCCATCGGAGAAAGACTGAACAAAGATACTGCAGTCGTTCACTTCGAGATTGCCAGTCCAAAATATTTAGGGCTTTCGCAATTGATCAATCGTGAATTCATCAAGAATGAATGGTCCACTTTTCGATTTATTAATAGAGAGCAAGATCTTGGAATTGCAGGCCTGCGCGGCGCCAAAGCATCCTACTACCCCCACCACATGGTCAAAAAATTCAACATCTGGGCATAGCTTAACTTTGGGGAAATTTTAGATTCTTTATTTTTAGAGTTATTGTGGCTTTGACTTCTTTTTCACTCTTTTTAGTTTTTAAATCTTTTACTAACGGAGAGACTGCACCCCGAGCATCGAATATTGAAAATGAATTGATGAGTGGATCTGTCTCAATCACTTATCTCCACTTCAATGCAAACGAGAAGAAAAAAGTTTCATTCTTCAACCAATAGCAATCAAGATTCTCTTTGATAATAAAGAAAGGAAAATGGATTCTAAACAAATACATGTACAGATAGGAATCTGCTTTTTGGTCGGCGCCTAAGTCACGACTTTATCGATATCTTTCTCTGCATAGTCCTCATACTGGAGGGCCAGAGTGTATTCACTCTTGAGCATCATATAATGGCTTTTTTCGACCTTGCTCAGGTATTCAAGAATTCTTTTTTTTGGAGCCTTAACTCTTTTTGCCAGCCTGGCATAAAAATTTTGAGCTGCTTTCTCTGATATCATAGCTTGATAGAGAATTTGGGCCAGAGACAAAGAGGGAGTGAAGTGAATGGATGGCAGGAGTGCTTCATCTGTTTTCTCCGGAATTTGAATTTTCTCCCCTTGATAGAGAACATCAAAGAGATTCTCTAATACCTCTTGGTGTTTTTTCTCTTCGAAAGCGAGGATACTAAATTTTTCTTTAAGAAGAGAGTTTTTGACTCGGTTCGCTAGCTCAGAATAGATTTTATTGGAATCAATCTCTGCTCTCATGGCCATTCCCAAAAGTTTCTTCAAGGAAGAAGTGGTAACATTTATCATTTTTTCTCCTTTCACCCTTTTCCCACTTTTTTAGCTTGTCAAAGCTCAGACAGTTAAGAATATCTTTTTTCTCAAGCCAACCGCGCCGTGCAATCCCAACTCCATAACGCATCATAGCCAGTCCGTGGGCGTAGTGGGTATCTGTACCAAGGCATATTTTTATGCCCTTTGCCTTAGCTTTTTTCAAGTAAAATTCATCGAGATCAAGACGGTCATAATAGGCGTTAAGTTCTAAAGCTTTTCCTGTTTTTTGGGCGGCTTCAAGAACTTTTTCCAGATCCACATCATAGCCTTCTCGACCGGAGATGAGACGACCTGAAGGATGGGCGATGGCGGTTACATAGGGATTTTCCATGGCTCGGAGGATTCTTTCTGTCACATTTTTCTTAAACCCTGAGTGGATAGCGGCTATGACAAAATCAAGCTCTCGGAGTAGCTCATCAGGAAAATCAAGCTGGCCATCCGCGAGAATATCCACTTCGGTTCCTTTCAGGATTTTAATGCCTTTAAGGCTTCGATTCAGTTTTTCTATTTCTTCCATCTGCTCTATGAGGTGGTCAGGCGAGAGGCCGCCAGCGTACTTGACTGCTTGGGAATGGTCGCAGATGGCGATGTATATATAATTCAGGCCGCGCGCCAGTTCAGCGAGTTCTTTTATGGTTAAATTTCCGTCACTCCACCGAGAATGGACATGGAGGTCGCCTTTGATATCAGAATATCCCACAAGATGCGGAAGCTTGTTTTCCAAAGCAAGTTCAATTTCTCCTCTATCTTCTCTCAATTCGGGAGGAATAAGAGGAAGACCAAGTGTCTCGTAAACTTCTTCTTCATCATAGCCTGCAATTTTTTTCTCGCCTCGAAAAACTCCATATTCAGAAATCTTTAAACCCTTTTCCTTGGCCATTCCTCGCAGTTTGATATTATGGGCTTTGGAGCCTGTGAAATATTGAAGAGCAGCTCCGAATTCTCGTTCCTCGACAATCCTCAAATCGACCTGCTGTTCTCCACTCTCTGTTTGGATCATGACCGAACCTTTAGTCTGTCCTTCAGCCAGGACGCGTGTTACTCCTGGGAATTTGCTGAAAGTGCGGATGATCGAAGCTCCATTCTTTCCACTAGCCAAGATGTCAATATCTCCGACAGTCTCCTTCATCCGGCGAAGGGAGCCTGCCGTTGAGATGCGTCCGATATGGGGAGCTCTTTTAAGATAAGCGATGACTTCATCGGCGATAGTCATCGCTTCATAGATGGATATGCGTTCTTGAGCTTTTTCATAGATTTCTATGCCCTTTTTAATGTTTTCTACTCTTTTTTCGCCGAGGCCATAGAGTTTAGCCAGAGACCCATCCTGGATCACTTTTTTCAAATCCTCAAGGTTTCGAACACGCAGTTCTTTAAAGGCCAGATGAATTGTCTTAGCTCCCAGACTCTGGATTTCTAGGAGTTCGAGCAATCCTTCTGGAATTTCGGAAAGAGCATCTTTGTACTTCTGCATTTTGCCAGTCTTCAGGTATTCCTCAATTTTTGAGGCAATTCCACTTCCTATTCCAGGGATTTTCTGGAGTCTTTTTTCTTGGGCAATGGTTTCGATGTCTTCAGGCAAATCTTCAAGTATGCGGGAGGCTTTTCTGTAGGCGATGATTTTGAATCCCAGTTCCCCTTTTATTTCTAAGGCATCGGCGATTCGGGCAAAAATTGCGGCCAATTCTTTGTTCTTCATTTTTTGTGCTTAACAAGACAATGATAAATCAAAGTTCCTTCAGAATTCAATGCAGGAGAGTGTCGAGGAAGCACCCCAAATTCTGTGATTGATGTCAAGTGACGAAGCTCAGGTTGGATGACTCGAAGGCACGCTGCCTTCACCCCAGCGAGGAGAAGTTGCTCGATTCGAGGCTCCGCTCTCCTTCTCCCTGCGGTCGAGGAACCATGCCCGGTCCGCCTCTCATACGGCCTTCTTCGTTCATCCAACCCTCGCCAGAATCGAAAACCCTCATGCTTTTGCTCTCATTAGGGAAAAAGGGATGCTTAAGAATGCTTAGAAAAGGTTGACATTTTTCTTTACTGTTCTTATTTTAGAAGAAATGATGAAAGTCATTCTTGCTGGCTATAACGTTGACAGAGAAGTTATTGAGGAACTCAAGCGGCATTCTCCTCCCCGCCAGGATATCACTCCTGAAACCCTGTCTGCGTCTTATGCTAGGATTTCCAGAGACCCTCGTCCAGTGGATGAACTTCGGGCTGTGGCTCGGCGAGAGGTGGAAAGGGCTCGGCGTTCTAACCAGAACATCATTTTTAAGATGGGTCATCATTCTGTGGCTGAGCATGCTGTTTTTAATTTTGACATCATCGGCGTGAGCCGGCTGGCTATCGAAGAGATTGAAAAATTTCGCCTCTGTTCCTACACAGAAAAATCGCAGCGCTACATCACCTTGAAGGATGACTTTGTCGTTCCAGAGGAAATAAAGAAAGCCAATAAAGAAGAAATTTTTGTAAGCGCAATCAGAGCTCAGAATGCCCTTTATCACAAACTCTACGCGAAGCTTAAGCCCTATTTTTTTGAGAAAAACAGAGAATTGGCCAAGAACCCCAAAAATCATCCTTTGTTGGAAGGCTGGGCGAAAGAGGATGCACGCTATGTTGTCAGCCTAGCTACAGAAGGGCAGTTAGGAATAACCCTGAACGCCAGAAACCTGGAGCTTCTCATCCGCCGCTTCGCCTCAAAGCAAATGGCAGAGCTCACAGAACTGAATTTGAATCTCTATTCGCTGGCCAAAGAAGTCGCTCCTTCAATCATTCTTTTTACTGAAGCCAATGATTTTGATTCAAAGACATACGTGGAACTTGAAGAGAAAGCTCAGTTGTTGCTGAAGAAAAAAGACGGGAAAAGGACCGATGAGCTTGTCCGCCTCGTTGATTTTACTGTGGAGGCAGATGAGAGAATCCTGGCCTCAATCTTGCACACCGCTTCTTCTTTTCCTTATATCAAATGTTTCAAAAAGGCGCAAAAGCTCAAACCTGAAGAAAAGAGAGAGCTTATAAAGCTTGCCTACAAATACATGGAATTCTATGACTTCCCACTTCGCGAATTCGAATTTGCTGATTTGACTTTTGATCTAATTATCTCTGCTTCTTGCTTTGCCCAGCTCAAACGCCACCGCATGGCCACACTCGCCAGCCAGAGATATGATACAGAACTGGGAGTGACAGTCCCGCCTTCTATTGAAGAAATTGGGGCAAAAGGCAAGTTCATAGATATCATGGAAATGACAAACAAAGTGTATTTCGATTTAAAGAAAGATGTGGGACTAGCGGCTGAGTATGTCTTGACCAATGCTCATCGACGAAGAGTTCTGCTCAAAGTGAATGCCCGGGAACTGTATCATGTCTCAAGGCTTCGAGAAGATGCCACAGCTCATTGGGATATTCGGGCAGTGGTTGGAAAAATGTCGAAGCAGGCAGAAAAGGTCATGCCCTTAACTTGTCTTCTCCTTGGAGGCAAAGACGCCTATCCTGGCCTTTACAAGCGTGTTTTCGGCAGAAATCCAAAATTTTTCCCTTCCGATTTTATACAGTAATTGTCTCTGGCATTTGGATTTATTTTTTAAATAATGTCGCTAAATGGGATTGACGAAAGGAGAGAGAATAATGAAAAGAAAAGAATTTATAAAAAAGACCATAAAACTTGGCGTGGCCTCAGGCCCTATGCTTCTTTTTAAAAGGAAAAAGATCGTTGCTAGTTCATTTGGCCGACAATCTGAAGAGAAAACTTCTGACCTTAAACAAAAATTTCAGGAGGAATGGATCAAGTCTCTTCTTAAAAACATGGACAAACTTATCAATCAAGAAAAAAGGATGAAGTTAATGGAATCCTGCGGCAGGGACTGTGCTCTGCGCAGCTCGGCAGTGGCTGCTATGAGCAAATCATCCAAGGGAGATGTGGATAAACTAGTTTCTACCATGAGACAGCTTCTTGGAGAGAACAATGTGCTCAAAAAAGATGGGATTATCCAGCTAATCTACAGCCAGTGTTATTGCCCTCTGGTTGAAGAAGGGCCGGCCAGATTATCTGATACGTATTGTTACTGCTCGCTTGGCTGGATTAAGGAAGTCTTTGAGACAGTCTCAGGAAGACCTGTCGGCGTGGATCTTCTCCAATCGATAAAACGCGGAGACCCATTCTGTAAATTTACCATCCACCTCTGATGTGATTTTTTCTTTCCCTTAAGACAATCCAAATTGAGCGGTTTATTCTTTGGCGATGAGCTTGAAAAATTTTCTTTTGCCGATCTTAAGGATGAATTCTCTTTTTTTCCTTAGATCTAATTTGAAGGAAATATCCTCGATTCTCTGACCGTCGAGATAAACTCCTCCCTGGCGCACCACTCTTTTCGCCTCGCCTCGCGAGGGAAAAATGCTCAGGTTGACCAGTAAATCAATAAGATTGATGGATTCCCGAGCTATAGCCGAATCTATGACTTTTTCTTCGATTTCTGAGGGAATTTCCTTGTGTCTGAACACTCTCTCAAATTCCTGAGCAGCCTTTTCCGCTTCTATCTTGCCATGAAAATCAGAGACGATCGTTTTTGCGAGCCTAGATTTCAGGTCTTTGGGATTTATTTTTGATTCTTTAATTTCTTTTTTCCATCTCTCTATTTGCGAGAGAGGCATATCTGTCAGAAGCTCGTAGTAACGAAACATCAGGGGGTCGGAGATGGACATGATTTTGCCATAAATCTCTTTTGGTGGTTCTGTGATTCCCACATAATTTCCGAGGGATTTGCTCATTTTTTCCACGCCATCAAGCCCTTCCAGAAGGGGAGTGGTCATAATCACCTGAGGTTCCTGCTGGAATTCCCGCTGGATTTCGCGGCCGACAAGGAGGTTGAATTTCTGGTCAGTTCCTCCAAGCTCCACATCTGCCCGCAAAGCAACAGAATCATAGGCTTGCATAAGAGGATAGAAGATTTCATGGACAGAAATGGGAAGGCCAGCTTTGAGGCGTTCTGAAAAATCGTCTCTCTCCAGAATCCTGGCGACTGTGTATTTGGCGGTAAGCTTAATAATCTCAAAACTTGTCAGTTTTGCAAGCCAGCGCGAGTTAAAGTCAATGATGGTTTTTTCAGGACTGAGGATCTTGAATACTTGATTTTTATAAGTTTCAGCGTTTTCCATAATTTCTTCCCGAGTCATGGCCGGGCGAGTTGCTGATCGCCCTGAAGGATCTCCGATGAGTCCTGTAAAATCACCGATGAGGAAAATGACATCATGGCCCAAGTCCTGGAAATGCTTCATCTTGCGCAGAAGCACGGTATGGCCAAGGTGAATATCAGGAGCTGTGGGATCAAAACCAACTTTGACTTTTAGGGGCTTTTTTTCTCTCAGAGAACGAGCCAATTTTGCTCGGAGCTCATCTTCCTGGATGATATCCACGCAGCCTTTTTTCAGGTATTCAAATTGGTCTTCCACTTCCCGAATTATCTTTTTTCCTGTTGAGTCTTTGAGTTTTCCCATTCGAACCTCACTTGCCTTTTGAAGGTGTTATCTTATAAAAACTCTCCTTCCTCGAACTTCTAGCCTTCCTTCAAAAAAGAGCTTCACAGCTTCAGGATAGATTTTGTGTTCTTCTTTTAAAATTCTTTCGCTTAAAGAATCTTCTGTATCATCCTGGAGAACAGGCACAACTGTCTGGAGAATGATGGGGCCCATATCCACATCTTCGGAGACAAAATGGACAGTAGCGCCAGAGTATCTGACTCCCCAATCAAGAGCTTTCTTCTGAACATGAAGGCCAGGAAAAGAGGGGAGAAGGGCTGGGTGAATATTCATGATGCAGTTTCTAAATTCGCGGCAGAAAAGAGATGATAGAATTTTCATGTATCCCGCAAGGCAGATCAAGTCCACCTCTCTTTTTCTGACTTCTTTGATGACTTCTTTGTCATAGTCTTCTCGGCTGGAATAGAGTTTAGGATTGATGTAAAGCGTTTTAAGGCTTCGCTCCTGTGCTATTTTCAGACCTGGAGCATCCTCAACATTGCTGAAGACAAGCAAAATCTCGGCGTTTATCTTTCCAGCGAGGATAGCATCGTGAATAGCTTTAAAATTTGAGCCCCGGCCTGAAAGAAAAACCGCAATTTTCCCCTTTTTCTTTGGGCTGATAAAGACTTCCTCGACCATTTTGCTTTCCTTTTTGCTTATTTAATTTTATAAATCTTTGGAATAGTTTTTTTCCAGCCTTTATAAGCTTCCTCTAGAGGAAGATTGATGACTTCTTGATGGCCATGGGAGATTCGAAGCCTTTCTCCTTCTGTTGTGCCGATAACAGCGGCTTTCACTTTTCTTTTTCGGGCAAGATCCAGAAGTTTTTCGAGATTCTCTTTTTTTGTGGTGACGATGATTCGGGATTGTGTCTCTCCAAAAAGCAGGGCATCTGTTCTTAATTCATCCTGGAGTTCGATGCGGCAGCCAATTTTTTTATTGCAAAAAAACGAGCATTCGGCGAGACATGTGGCCAATCCTCCTTCTGAGATATCATGCGCAGATTGAAGGAGACCCAAAGATATAGCTTCTAGACATAATTTCTGAACTCTTTTTTCTTCTTTGAGGTCGATTTGAGGAGGAAGCCCTTTTTCCAAGTTAAAGATTGTTTTGATGTATTCAGAAGCACCCAGCTCTTCTTTATTTTCTCCCAAGAGGACGACTGGATTCCTTTCTTCCTTGAATCCAGGAGTCAGGACTTTGGCCATGTCATCCACAATTCCCACTATTCCAAGAACTGGAGTAGGATAGATAGATACTCCCTCTGTATCATTGTAAAAGCTGACATTCCCGCCAGTAACAGGTATAGAAAAGGCTCGGCAGGCCTCGGCCATTCCCTCGATAACTTCCTTGAATTGCCACATGATTTCGGATTTTTCAGGGTTGCCAAAATTCAGACAATTCGTCACACCAACAGGCCTAGCACCTACGCAAGCTAGATTTCGGCAGGCTTCTGCCACAGCAATTTTGCCACCTCTTTTGGGGTCGAGATAAGAATAAAGGGAGTTCCCGTCAAGAGTTATGGCCAAGCCTTTGTTTTGGCCTTTGATCCTTAAAACAGAGGCATCAGCTCCTGGGAGGAGGACGGTGTTAACCTGGACCATGTGATCATACTGTCGGAAGATCCATTCTTTATCGGAAATGGTGGGTGAAGAGAGAAGCTTGAGAAGAGCTTGATTGTAGTCTTCGGGAAGAGGGAGAGTTGGCAGTTGGGTCTCTGATTTTAAGTAAGAAGGGGGGTTACCTTCTCTTTCATAGACAGGGCAGAGGTTGACAATGACCTCGACTGGAAGATCAACTACAATTTCTCCCTTTGATTTGACCTTTAGCCTCTCTCCTTCAGTAACATAGCCAATGATGACTGCGTCCAAGTCCCATTTGGCAAAAATTTGCTGGACTTCTTTCACCTTTTCTTTTTTAGCCACAATCAGCATTCTCTCCTGCGATTCTGAAAGCATGATCTCATAAGGCGTCATCCCTTCTTCTCTCTTGGGCACCAGATCAAGGTCGATTGCGATGCCTGATCTGGATTTTGCAGCCATCTCTGAGGTCGAACACGTCAAGCCTGCAGCTCCCATATCTTGGATTCCGATAATCAGGTCCGCTGCCATAACTTCCAGGCAAGCTTCGAGTAGCAGCTTTTCCTTAAAAGGGTCTCCGACCTGAACATTCGGCCTTTTCTGCTCGATGTCCTTGCCGAACTCAGCTGAGGCCATTGTTGCCCCATGGATGCCATCTCGTCCAGTCTTAGAGCCGACATATAAAACTGGGTTTCCAATTCCCTCAGCTTTGGCATAAAAAATTTTACTCTTTTTGACAATCCCCAGGGCAAAAACATTGACTAAAGGATTCATGGAATAGCAGTCGTTGAAATAGATCTCTCCTCCCACTGTAGGAATTCCCATGGAGTTTCCGTAGGATGATATGCCTGAGACGACTCCCTCCATAAGGGCTTTATTTTTTGGCTTCGTTAAAGGACCGAAGCGCAGCGAATCGAGGAGTGCAATGGGCCTTGCTCCCATGGTAAAAATATCTCTGAGAATCCCGCCAATTCCTGTGGCTGCTCCCTGAAAGGGCTCGATGAAGGAGGGATGGTTGTGAGATTCAATTTTAAAGACAGCCGAAAGTCCGTTTCCTATATCTATGATCCCTGCATTTTCTCCCGGGCCTTGGATGACATTTTTTCCTGGGGTGGGAAGTTTATGGAGATGAATTTTTGAACTTTTGTAACTGCAGTGCTCTGACCACATCAGGGAAAAAATTCCGAGCTCTGTGATATTCGGCTCCCTTCCTATAAGCTGGACAATTCTCTTATATTCCTCCCACGTGAGGGTGTGTTCCTCGAGGGTTTTTCGCTCAATCATTTTTTGTCTCAATATTTATTTATAAGCGATTCAAAAATAACCCGGCCATCTTCACTTCCCAGAAGTAGTTCAGAGACCCTCTCTGGATGGGGCATCAGTCCCATGACATTGCCTCTGCGGTTTAGGAGGCCAGCAATATTGTTAAGAGAACCATTGACATTGGCTTCTTCGCTCGTCTGGCCCTTCTCATCTGCATAGCGAAAGACGATTTGGCGATTCTCTTCCAGCTCTTGAAGAGTTTGAGGAGGAGCGAAGAAGTTTCCATCAAAATGGGCGATAGGAATCTTTAGGATTTGCCCCTTTTTTCCCTTATGAGTGAAGGGTGTTTTGTCATTCTCTAGTCTCAAATGAACAAACTGGCAGAGAAAGTTGAGGTTCTTGTTCCTGAGCATCGCTCCTTCAAGAAGCCCCAATTCCAGGAGAACCTGGAATCCATTGCAAATTCCAAGCACCAGCCCACCTTTCTCTGAAAATTCCTTGACTTCCTGCATTAATGGAGAGAATTTGGCTATGGCGCCTGACCTTAGGTAGTCTCCGTATGAAAATCCACCTGGAAGGATAACGCAATCGACATTTCGGAGGTCATGATCTTTATGCCAGAGAAAGGTAGCTTCTTGTTTGAGGACATCTTTTAAAACATAAAAAGTATCGTAGTCACAATTAGAGCCAGGGAAAATAACAACTCCAAATCTCAATCTTGCTTAACCTTACTCAAGAAATGGGCCTCCCCTCTGTTGCTTGTTTACTTTTCGTTTAAGATTTGCCAGGAGAATTTTTCGATAATGGGGTTAGCCAAAACCTTATCAGAGATCTCAGGGATAACCTTTTGAGCTTCTTTCTGAGAAATATTTTCTATCTCAAGTTCGAAGACTTTGCCTTGCCTCACATCCTTGATGAAATTGTAGCCAAGGGTATGAAGGGCGTTTTTAACAGTCTGGCCCTGAGGATCCAGAACACTGTCTTTAAAAGAAACAAGGATTCTAACTTTCATCACCGAGAACCCTTTCAAAAATATAATCGATTTTTTCTAAATAAGGTTCAAGAGAAAAGCAACTCTCTATTTCTTCAGGAGAGAGAATTTTGCGGATCTTTTTATCCGCAAGGATGAGCTTTTTGAAATCAAGATTTTCTTTCCAGACCTTGAGACTTTTTTCCTGGATCAGGTGATAGGCCTCGTCTCTGGATATGTTTTTTTCTGTGAGAGTCAAGAGCAGCCTTTGGGAGAAGATAAGACCCCGAGTGAGTGCGATATCTTCTTTCATTTTCTCAGGATGAACTATCCAGTTTTTAATGATATCTGCCGTTTCAGCCAATAGAAAGTCGGCAAGGATAAAAGAATCAGGGAAAATGATTCTCTCGGCTGATGAATGGGAGATATCCCTTTCGTGCCAGAGAGGAATATTTTCTAGGGCCACCTGGAGATTGGCCCGGATAAGGCGTGCTAGACCTGAAATTCTCTCAGCCCGAACAGGATTTTTTTTGTGAGGCATGGAGGATGAGCCTTTTTGGCCTTTAGTAAAAGGCTCTTCAACTTCCAGAACCTCTGTCCTTTGCAGATGGCGAATTTCAATGGCGAATTTTTCAAGGGATGAAGTAAGCAAAGCCAAAGCAGCAATGACTTCTGCGTGTCTATCGCGCTGGAGGACTTGGGTGGAGACTTTGGCTGGCTTGAGGCCTATTTTTTTTAAGGCAGAAATCTCAACCGCCGGATCTAAATGGATGTAGGTTCCTACTGAACCTGAAATTCGACCATAGCTTATGACTTCCAGGGCTCTTTCGATTCGGGAGATATGGCGTTTGACTTCCTCGTACCAGACTAAGAGCTTTACTCCGAAGGTGATGGGTTCTGCGTGGACTCCGTGAGTTCTCCCCACACAGACTGTTTTTTTATAACGAAGAGCCTCAGCTTTAATGACATCTTTGAGGGAAATGAGGTCTTTCTTGATTTTCTCTAAGCTTTCTTTGATGAGAAGAGAAAGGGCTGTATCGACGATATCATAGGAAGTCAGGCCAAGATGAATGTAACGGGCGTCATCTCCTACTTTTTCAGCAACCGAGGAGAGAAAAGCTATGACATCATGCTTTGTAACTTTTTCAATCTCCTCGATGCGCTGCAGAGAAAATCCTACCTTTTTTTTTATCCGCTTGAGTGCCGCAGAGGGAATTTTGCCTTGTTCCTCCCAGGCTTCACAGACAGCAAGCTCCACCTCAAGCCATTTGCAGTATTTGTTCTCTTCTGTCCAAATGGCGCCCATCTCTGGGAGGGTGTATCGTTCGATCATTGAGTGAATGCCTTTGAATTGACCTCAAATAATATCAGCAACCTCTTTTGATGTCAATTCATTGCCCTTTTGTCGTAAGCATATTCCGTGATAAATAGGAAGAGACGAAGCTCAGGTTGGATGACTCGAAGGCACGCCGCCTTCTCCCCAGCGAGGAGAAGTAGCTCGATTCGAGGCTTCGCTCTCCTTCTCCCTGTGGTCGAGGAACCCTGCCCGCTCCGCCTCTCATACGACCTTCTTCGTTCATCCAATCCTCGCCAGAATCGAGGACCCTCATGCATTTGCTCTCATCACGGAAAAAGGATGCTTCCCATTTTGTCCCAGCTCTTTTTATGAGCAAAGGATTCTGTATAATATTTGTCTAATAGGATGAAGCGAAATATGGAAGATTTTGCCGATGAGGTACTCGTCCAAGAGGCAAAAGATGGCAATCTCGAAGCCTTTGCCAAGCTTATCGAGCGCTATCAAGAAAGAATATACCACACAATTTTTGGGTTGACGCGAAACCATTGTGATACAGATGATCTGGCTCAGGAGACTTTTATGTATGCTTTTAAATCTCTAAAGGACTTTAAGCAGAGATCAAGTTTTTACACTTGGATTTACAGGATTTCGATCAACCTGACATTGAACTCTCTAAAGAAGAAGAAAAGAGAGAAAGGGAGAGAAGATTTCGTGGAGAATTATTCTTATTTAAAAGAATCTCATTCCTCATCCCCATCTCCGGAGGACGATTCTTTAAAAAAGGAGCTTGAAGAAAAATTAAATGAGGCTATAAATTCCTTGCCCCTCTCCTATAAAACTTCTTTCATTCTGGTTGCATTCCAGGGCATGACCCATAGCCAAGCAGCACAAATCCTTAGCTGTACTGAAAATACAGTCTCTTGGAGGATGCACAAGGCAAGGAAGATGCTGCAGGCAAGATTAAAGCCTTATTTAAAAGAGGTGCGAGATGAAATGTAAAAAGATAGAAAAATGGCTTTCTGATAATATCGACGGGACAATCGGAGAAAAACAAAAAAAGAAACTCAGAGTTCATCTTGAGGAATGCGCCTCATGTCGCTCCTACGCAAAATCTCTAGAGAGAATCCAGAAGGGAATCGCAAGCTTAGAAAAGACGGGGATTTCTCCTGAATATTGGAAGGAGTTTGATTTCAGACTAATGAGGAAACTTCGCTCTCTTGAGCCTCGAAAAAGAGTGATTCCTTCTTTCATCTCAAGATGGAAATGGGCCTGGAGCGCAGCTGCATTTGTGCTTCTCGTTGCCTTCGGATTAGCTTATTTTTTCTTACAGCCTAAGAGGGACCAGGAGATCTATATTTTTTCCTTTGAAGATTCCCTTGAACGGATCTACCAGGAAATCGAGAACAATTCTGAATTGGAGAATTTGTTCAATTCAGTCATTCTCTCTTCCATAGAGGAAAATCTTGAGGAATCAAAATGGGAAATGAAACTCGATTTTTATGAGGATCCTCTTCTTTGGGAAAGCTTAACCGAAGAGGAGATCCAATTCTTTGAATCTGAAATAAAAAAAGAGATGAAATCATAGGAGGATTTTATGAAAAAAAATAAGCTTTTTTTTATCCTTCTCTGTTTATTTTTTATGGTCTCAATTTTGCGAACAGCCGCCGCAGGTCAAGAGCTTCAGAACAGGCAGAGAGTTCGAAAAAACATCACTACGCTGAGGCTATTGCGAATGACCGAGGCTTTAAATTTAACAGAGGAACAAACGACAAAGATTTATCCTTTTATAAGCCGTATTGAAGAAGAAAAGATGGACTTCCAAAAACAAATAGGCATCAAGATGCAGGAGCTTAAATCTACATTGCGGGAGCAAGCACCAAAGGAAGAGGAAATCGCCGATAAGGTAAAGAGCATAAAAGATTTACGACGCCTTCTAAAAGAGAAGGATGATGAAGTTGAGAATTTTTTGGAGAACAATCTGACCGTTATCCAAAAAGCAAAGTATTTGTTGTTTTCTGTTGAATTTTCCAGAGATTTAGGAGAGAAATTGAATAGGGCAAGAATGTTGCGTAGGGAATTGCTTCGAAAAAAATAAGAAGAGGTTTTGAAAATAACTCTCTTGACAAAGAGATGAATTTCATATAAAATTTTATCTGTTAAATTTTAATTTTTTCAATATTTGCCAAAAACATAAGATAAAACAACACAAGTAGGTTTAAGAGGAAGCATTAACCTTTCAAAAAATTGGTCTTTCTCCTTTATCTCCTGATAAGGTTAAATATTAAAGCCTGGAGATGGAATATTACGCCAGCGTAGCTCAGTTGGTAGAGCGGCTGATTTGTAATCAGCGGGTCGGGGGTTCGAATCCTCTCGCTGGCTTTTGATTAGGCAATGAAGTTATTGGGTTAATAAGGTTTTTGAGAAGCAGGAATCAGCCAGACTTTCTCGAATGAAAAAGCAAGGAAGATCTTATCAACTCAATAACTGAGTGGTCTGTTAGCCGTGGCGTTGGGCAGGTACCAAAGTGGCCAAATGGGGCGGGCTGTAAACCCGCTGCGGAAACGCTTCGGAGGTTCGAATCCTTCCCTGCCCACTTAGGCGGGAATAGCTCAGCGGTAGAGCATCGGCCTTCCAAGCCGTTGGTCGCGGGTTCGAATCCCGTTTCCCGCTTTCTTTGAAAACAGGTTGTGATGCCCACGTAGCTCAGTTGGTAGAGCACATCCTTGGTAAGGATGGGGTCACCAGTTCAAGTCTGGTCGTGGGCTTGGCGAATAAATAAATAGCCATTAAGGGAAAGGATAGGAGGTAAGAGATGGCGAAGAAAAAGTTTGAGAGGACGAAGCCTCATTTAAACATAGGGACGATAGGGCATGTGGATCATGGGAAGACGACGTTGACGTCGGCGATAACGAAG
>Ga0315296_10000269_pt1 | contig 48099 bp, 63 predicted proteins | sample YL17G14_18_MG_FD_203921 | JGI IMG/M metagenome (GOLD analysis project Ga0315296, IMG submission 203921) | Sediment microbial communities from Yellowstone Lake, YNP, Wyoming, USA - YL17G14_18 | ecosystem: Environmental > Aquatic > Freshwater > Lake > Sediment | place: USA: Wyoming | collected... | reverse complement strand
GTTCCAAGTCATTCCATATCTTAATATCAACATCTTCATATTCCATACCAAGACATCCTCATATTTATATCTCCTGATTAACATACTCTATCTAGCATAGGAACTCCGAGTGGCTTGACAGTTTTCATACATCCTCCTAACAAATCGGAGGATTTGATATTAAAGTTTTGACGATAACAGTCTTGACAGAGACATTCCCTATTCACAAAGTGGACTTTGATACATCTTGTTCCTTGACATTCAAAGGATTTATGGCACATCATACATCTAAATTCCATGCGATCACCAGATTAACATATCCTTCCAAGTTCTCCTTTCCGTTGCTTGTAAGCAGAAGAACACCAATGTTTTCCATTATTTTCTCCTTTATGACAGGTGTAGTCCTTCCTTTCCCATTGTTCAAAACATTGAAAGAAGTATTCACAATACCAACAACAAAGAAAACAGGGTTCTTCTTTTGTTTTGCAGGGATAATACATTCTTATTTCCTCACCAATGTATCAATCTCTAACCAATATCCTACTCCACTAGCACTTATGATAGCAAAAATAGTAGAATAATATGAAGTTCTCTTAAAGATAGTGTACTCTGGACAGGACTTAGCTATTTCCTTGAATCCTTCTAAGTCAAACAATACGGAACTCTCCATGTAGATATTTTTCACTACCATGATTCTGTCCTTAAATTCCTTTTCCAACTTCTCAATTTCAGGATTAGGGATTTTCTTGCCGAACATTTTACTTCACCTCCGAAGGCGAATATAGATTGTTCCATCAGAAGATTAAATATATGATAGTTCCCTTCTGGAACTGCCCTTTGGAAAAGAAAGTTTATCCAGAAGGGAATATCACAGGTGGTGGTTGTCTGCATAGGGTTAAAAAAGGAGTGTTAGCCTAGATGTTTGAATGATGGACTTCCCCAATTTCCCTCTTTGTAACCGCACTCCTTTGGAAAGCCATAGGAGTTATAATTGGGGTAGTGTTGCGTGGTCTCCCATGATGAAAGAGAACTATGGGAGGGAGAGATTTAATCTGCTGGCGAACAGAACCTCAGTAATAGAGGCTCTCTTTTCCATCTCATCTAGGCTTTATCCCTTTCGCCTTAATGGAAGGTTGCTTCATTATTAGTCAATATGAGGCTGTATTACGCATCCTCACATTCTTGTTGACAACCTTCCATACGCCAAAAAGGGGCATGCTGCCTCTTTATCCCATCCTCTTTTCTGTAGATGAATGGAGAATATTGCATTCACTTACTCCATTTTTAAACATTTCATTAAATTGTATCTGCAACCACATTAGTAGAATCAACATGAACATGGCAATCGAAGGGTATTCCATGTTACATGGATAGTTGCAGATGAGTTTTATAAATACTTTTTTAAACTCTTTCCTTCCTTCAAATTCCGAAATTACAGGGAAGATTATCTTTCCGAAGGAAAAGACCACCAGAGGTTGAGTAGGTGTCCCTTCTACACAAACTTAATCTTCTGATGGAAAGGACAGAAAGACAATCTACCTCTCCATTCATCCTATCAGAGAGGATGGGAGAGACAACATACCTAACATCATGGGCTTATGGTTGCCATGATGTTCAAACTAGATGTGGTATTTCTACCTCTTCAGGCTCTACCACTATGCTGATAATCATGAATGTTAGTCTATCTCCATCCCTTTCCAGACCGCACATCATAAAGATGGTTTAGGTATGGTCTAGGATATTAACTTTCTAACCGACTATCCCATTATCCATGTGCCAGAGAGAGGAGTCTTTCACTCTCATAGGGTTGTTATGCATGGATAACCTTCATCCTCTTCAAGAACCCTCAGTCTGAGTCCTCGATTTGGACACATACGTTTTGGATACTGAGCATCTGTATCCATGCTCGTTACGAAGGACTTATCACTATATCCTACTTTACCCAACAGGTCTAACCCTTCCACCTTATCTCTCATATCCATGCTAGGCATGGAGAACATATCTATGTTCGGACACACACCAGAATCGAGAAGTGGCAGACTATCAAAGATGTCGTTAATAGAAGAACTCCGTTTTAAGGGAGATTGCACAATGGTCTTAGCAGAAATCCTTAAATCAAGGTGTCTGGAGAGTTGGGGTTGTTCAGAACATGGGACAGTCTGAATTGATGATACAAAGCAGAACTTGGGTATCATCAACCTGTTAGACATTTCAAATACTCCTGTCCTCATAGGCAATTTATATACTATGTTAAATCGGGTATTTAAGTGTTCCTGCCTATGGAAAAATGATGGAAAGATGGAACTGCTGTGGAGTCCCAAAGGCATGTTTCAAAAAGTGTGTAGTTAATCTACTGATGGAATAATCAGAGCAATGTCTCTGGCAGTTTCCTACAGATGGAATTCGGAATATCAACTGATTAACTATATTTCTACGAGCCAAATCTGTACAGGTAGTGTTGCTAGAGAGTTTCATCTCTACCAACATAGTTTTGATGTTAAGTTGATGATAATTCAGCAACATTTCTAACACATTTTTTCTAAGTCAGGCAGAACTTGTAGCTTGACTTGAGAATGTCCTAAGAAGTGAGAATAAAGATGTCTGGATAACAATTCAGATTTGAAAAGAACAGATACATCTTCACCATGTATCATGCAGAATATCTCAGAACATTTATTACATTCATAAGACTTTTTCTCTAAGTCCTCTATGTCTTTCTTATAGAGGATAATCATATTATCTGATGTTCTTTTACTCAACAAACTCTCTCCAAATCCATATTTAAGACTTCGAGAGAGTCTAGTTCTCCTATGATTTGCTCTAAATGGTCTAGCATATCATTATCTTCTAGCCATTTCAGAGATATTCTTAGCCATCGTTTGTTATGGGGAGTATTTCTAAGATGGTTGTAAATCTCTGTACACATCCAACATTCAGAAGGAGGGGTAGATGTAATTATATCTACTTCATGCCTCTTTAGATAGATATACTCGCTATCCTTCTTAGCCATGTTTCTATCACTTATGGAGAGCTACCTTATTCCTTTTACAATATTCATTAATATATCTCTCTATGGCCGGAATAATAAAAGAGGGGTCAACACCTATGTTGTGTTGTTCTGTGAGGCAATTGGCTATATAAACCGCTAGATTGTGTGTGTCTGTAGGGTTGAATTTAGCCAAGTCTCTCACTTTGTTTGAATATGATAACAGATTTATGAACATCTGCTATCTGATAACCACATCTTCGACAGTATAGTTGTCGTCTATCATGGGTTTCTGGAACGAGTTTGTTAGGTTCTGTCATAACTAAGTCTGAGAATACTATGGTCTTTTTGCATGTAGGACATATCAGACTATCAATTTCATGTTCTTTTGGCATTAGTCTAGACCTCAATTCATAACATATAGTCAACAGGGAATATAAATGTTTCTATCTATGGTAAAGCAAGGAGAGAAAGTGCATGAACATTAAGTTGCAGGAGGGTAAGGGAGTAGGGTTATTCCATCAGAAGATTAAGTGTTATCAACTAGACAACCGCCATCCCAACCTTCATTATTTGCTACGGGCAAATACTGATTTCTAGCCTTTGGCAGAGTTGTAAGCCTCCGCATAAGAATTGTAACACTATCATCTGTTCTATTGAACACTATTCAACTGTTCCCTATGGCTACAATGTAGTTTATTATTAATACTGTTCATTCTTTACTTGAATATTGGTGAAGAATAAGTGAATCAATATGTACAATTCAATATACAGTTGATTTTATATCAGGTGATGGAATTGAAAGGAGGTCAGAACTGTTCTCTTTTTATGGATTATCAGGTGATTAAGTAAAATGAATGTAGAGAGACCCATCTAGAGGATAGACAGTTATTGAATCTTCATGCAACTATTATTCAATATACAGCAATATACTGTGATGGAAAGCAAGGAGTAAAGCATCCCGTTGTTCAATTGGTTAAGGTTAATCAGTTGATAGAATAGCTATTAAATTACTTTCCATACTTGCCGTCCAGAGTGAAATTCCAACATGCAGTATCATAGGCTTGTCTTTTTATAGAGGTATGACAACCTCTATCTTCGTTAGACCGTATAGCTCTTCGTTCTTCTTCGTCTTTAGGTTATAAAGGAACTGTCAAGTTCATGGTAAGACGAACTGAACCGAAGTAGATTTCGAGTCATCGAACTTCGATATCATCCAATCTTACTAAAGGGTCTAATATTCCAAATGTCTTTCCACATTGGTTACAATGATATCTCCTAGAAGCTCTGAATGTAGTCCTTAAGTAACCCATTTTTCTAGATACTGCTCCACAAGTCGGACATTTGGGATTATCTAAGTTTGGTTTCATTCTTTCTTTCACCTCGCTATACGTAGTCGGGTACGTATTAATGATAATGTATGATAGTACGTAATAACGTGTACGTGTGTGTTAATTGATGGAGATTAGGATTTGTTGGAGTAAGTGGATAGATGTTGATGATTGGACTTGGATACTTGTAGAGATTTGTATAGTTTGGTTAGATAATATGTCAATGTAGATTCTAGTATCTCTAGAAAGATAATGACAAGGACAATGAGAACTAAGGAATCAATAGAGAATAGAGTTCCCAAGAGGGATACAGCAGAACCTATACCTGCCTGAGAAACTATTGTTCTAGTCATCTTACTCATACTTTCTTACCCTCTTTAATTAACCCTATTTTAAATCTTTTATAGACACTTCTTCCAAGACAACACTTTTGATTCTTTATACAAACACTACCACTACTAGAACGTTTTCCTATTAATTTTCTTTCTAAATACTTCTTGGAAGAGTATTTTCTCGACTGATGAAGAATGTAGAAACCTGAAAATTGCCAAGTCCTATATCCTTTATCTTTTCTGAACATTCCAAACAAACTTCCTTTCTTGCCACACTTGGGACACGTTCTAAATTCAAGATATTTTACTTTCCACATTTAACCTTCTCCTATTATAATCTTCAGACCCTTCACAGACACCACATCTAAGAGTAACTATATATACCTGAAGGAATATAAACCTTTCCCTCTATGGAAAAGACCATATTCAAATGACAGGAGGATGAGTGGAATGCAGTCATTTTGAAATAGGCTATTCCATCAACTGATAAAATACAATGAACCACCCGACAGCTCCTCGGTTAATCAACAGACTTTCTCAAATCTACGAGGATTGTCATCCTTCTCAATATCAATTGAATTCTCTATGACCCAAAAGGTGTTCAATCTCTTATGGAACAGGTATGACTTCTTCTTTCTTATTGTAGAATACGCATGTATATTGACAGCAACAGCCACTCTAGAATCTCCTATCACAAGGTATTCATAGATTTCCTCCCAAAAAGATACCTTCCCTGTTCCATCCCAACTATATTGCATCATGTGATTAAATGATTTCAATAGCTCCGCTACTTCAGGATTCCTCATCAGCATGAGGTCTAATAGATGGTTTCGTATTCTCAAGAACTCTTCTTGATCCATTTCAACACACCCTATCTAGCTTTAGATCCTCGATAGTTAATCATCTGACTAACACACTCTCCCTAAGTCAGCCCTTCCGCCCAAGAAGTCATCATAGAGAGAATGCTTTCTCCTCTCTCTTTGGTATTGACGGTAATATGTATCAAAGAACTTCATCCAAGCCTTTCTACATTCATCACAAAGTCTGGTATTAATACTTTTCATCTTCAATTCTATTTCAGGCAACTCACGATGAGCAGTATACCCACATCGTTCACAGGTAAACTTGAATATCATCTGATTAACACACTCTATCAAGTTTCAAAGCAGGAATAATGGAAATGTAGTTCTCAGCAGAACATTTAGGACACATATCGATACAATTCAAAGGTTCTTGTCTAACATCATTTCTAGAAATGGTATAGATTATTCCCTTCTTACCACAGTTGATACAGATTCCTTCCATCCATATCACCATTTCATCAGTTGTTTAACAAACCTTATCCATCTTACGGGTCGTCTCTTTGGACATACATGGGAAATCTTCATCTTCTAAGCAACATTGAAAACAACTTCTCCCTATAGTAAAGGCACATTTCTGTTTATTTCTATCACAAGGAGTGCATGGACAATCATGGCAAGTGGATTCTGTAATACTCTGTGGCTTGATCATCTGATTAACATATCCTATCAAGCACAATGCCATCAATTATAGACTTGGCAACCGAACAAATCACTCTACATTTCTTTCTTACCATCTTTTCACAATAGAGACAACATTTCTTTTCAGGAATAGGATAGCCAAAACAATGTCCTTTCAAGCAGTTTGTTCCCTCTAGTCCCTCACACTCATACATAATATATCACCAGATTAACACAACCTATCCCATTGAATCTGAGTCTTACTAAGCCAATCCTTGAACATATAGCTCATCTGATTGTTCATCGCATAGCTCCAAGAATATTTATCATAGAATTTTACCCATTCTGTTAGACAACTTTCACACAATAAAGTGTAGATAGTAGATTTCACACTCTTCGGAGCATCGAATGCTTCATGACATCTCTCACATTTAGTCATCTGATTAACACAACCTATCTAAGGAAGGAGGCTTCTCCACATAGAAGGGTAACTTGTCAGGAAAACAATCAAAACAGTAAGAACATCCTTGTAATGCACAGGTATCATAATCACATTTAGTCTTACATGGACAGTTCTTACAATTAACACAACGAAGGCAGATACAATGTTCATCTGTCTTTTCATCTCCACAATAGGGTAAGCCTCTCTCACAGAAGGAAAGCCTTCTCAGCATCTTCTTGTTCTTTCTCATATCAATCACCTGATTAACAAACCTTATCGAACATCTTCCGTGCCATCAGTTCTTCTTTAAACACCTGAAGATAGGTATTGTTTTCATCTAGTACAGGCTTAATAACACCATTTCTAGAGTTCAGGAATGATTCTATTCTCATTATTTGTATTCTAAGTTCCTCTAGAGATAAGGATTTAGCCCATATTCTAGAGAATTCATACCCATTGTCTTTGAATTTTGTTCCACAATTCTTGCATTTATAGTAATGGACAGGAGCAATATAACCATGTGGCTTTATCACTTCAGCTTGGTAGAATCCATCTGTGTATGGGACTTCAGTTCCACACTTATGGCATTTCATCAGTTGATTCTCTCCATATCAGGTTCACATGGTCTAGGTTTAAATTCACAAGGATGGTCAGCCCATTTAAAAGCCTTCAAACTTTGAACACGAATCACATTTCCAACATAGAATATAGCCTTCTTTTGCCTTCAAATCCACTATATTATGTTGTTGACCTTTTGTACAGTTGCAACATGGACACTCTAGAAAACAAGTAAGATGAGTCATTTCCATCCTATATCACCACAGAGTTCTCTAGTTGCCTATTTAAGTATTCCTATTCTGATATATCCAACCATTCTTGGAGACCCCACTGTTTCCTATGTTCTTGTTTTATCTTCTGATTAAACTCTCTTTCAGTAATATTTTCTTCCAAACCTTTGATTGCTCTTTCGCTTTGTTCCCCAGAGAGTCCTCTAATCATCTGATAAAACTTAGTCTCCCATCCCCGTTCTCTCCTCAAAGTCTAACACATCCTTTCAAACTGATATCTTTTAGTAAGTTCTTTCTTCATTAGTTCCATAATAATAGAAGACCTCTTAAGAGAGTGTTTCATCACATCTACTGTCTTAGGACTATATTCAGGATGATTCTTCAACTCAACAAGCATCTCATTATGAGCAGCCTTTCTATGATGTAGAACAAGTTCTAGATATTTAACATTCTGATTCTCAGTCCAAGACCTCACTTCTTTTCTCCAGCTCCGTAGGTCTTTCTTTATTGAATCAGATGATGGAATATGTTGAATTCTAACAGTGGGTAGACGCAGGATGGACTTAGATGCTTTCATTTTGGGAACACCAACCTTGATGCTTAGAGTAGGGTATTTCATCAACTGATTCTATCCTTCATTCTCTCTTCAGAACGTAACAATTCTTGCTTACAATAAAAAGCATGAGAACATACATCAGAGCATGTCCACGAGCTTCTCTCTACTTGTATTTTAGAAAGATATTCATTAGAAGGATGTCCATAATCACCATAACATCTTGGTAAATTGCTTGGATGAACCTGAAGCGACCCATACTGATACAATGTCATCTGGTGATTATCTGGTTTAATCTTACGATGACCTTTGCCCAATATCTATTCCCTCTTTGAGAAAGATTCGGTATCTCATATAGTTCCAGACTTCCTGTGGAGAGTTCAAGTCCAAGAACAGATACTTAATCTTCTGATTACTCATTTCCATCAAAACACCCTCCCAAAGTCTATTCCACTACATCCATAAGAGAACTTGCTTCCAAAACACATAGGCTTTGGTTTCTTGTCCTCTCTTGTATTGAGGTAATACCCATTCTTATCAATATGTCCCATATCTATCTCTCCACATGAGAATAAGCTTTAGCCTCTAATAATAGCTTCTGGTATCTTCTTCACATTCGGGTTCATCAAACCACTCTCTTCCACATCTCTGACACACATGTCTCTTATAGTATGTTTCAATATCTTCCTCTGAAGCACCACAGTTCTCACATATGAGTTCATCTTGCATTATTCCACACTCCTATGATATTCTATCATAAGATACTCTCTTTCTTGCTATGACTTCTTCTTTCACAACAGAACACCATTTGTCTCTTCTCTCCACATGACAATAATATTCTCCTTTTGTCCATTTGATCAAACAGAGATCTAGAGCAGGACATTCCATACAACATTTCTCACAAGAAGGACTAGAAATACCACATAGATACAACATCCTCAACACCTCAACATACTCTATCCATGGAATCATATTTTATCTCGAATTCATTGCAAGGAGAACAGGATTCATAATCAAATCTACAAAATTTCATTCGATAATGCCATTTGAAGATATCTAAACTATCCTTTACATCTTCTATGGCTTCTATACATGGTTGACAGTTCTTTCCTCTCCCTTCAAAGTAAGGACATACATGTTTTCCTTTGATCTTTGGTCTGAGCATAGACAGTCCATCACATTCTGTCATCTAACCTTCTTCCTTAACAGATTCTATCAAGTTTGGCTCGTTCCCTATTCTTACGACATGTTTTCCATAATGAACAAGCATTGACACACTTGTCAAAGTCACCATGACAATCTTGATTCATGAACTCAGCACATCCTTGACAATTTCCGATCTTGTATAAATTTAGCATCAAACTTACATGGGGCTACCATACTACATCTCTTGCATTTCTTGTCTTCACTATCAAAAGATCCATAAGAACTGCAAGATCTCAAGTCTCTTTTGTTCTCTTCAGTTAGGAACTCAAATTTCATGGAAAGTACACCACTTTTACAAATCCTATAATATGACTTGCACATCCAACTAGTTCTTTAATAGAATGAGAAGCAATGTCTCTGCCACAAACCTTGCATCTCTCATCCAACATTCTTGATTTATAGTTCATTTTCTATACTTCTCCCTCAAGTCGTCTAAAGATATACAGAGAGTAGTCCATATCTTACAACAGGTAATATGACAAAAGGCTTAATTCCATCATATCATTTTGACCGTTATTCATTGGACAGCCACCCTCAAAAGTCATACTTTTAATTTTGATTCATTGCTACAAGGACCGAAGTCCCAAGGGGTCAAACATCCAATGAACAAGGTCTTATAGCTCATTTGAAAGCTTCCTATTGTCTATGAACTTATCTCCATATCAATTCGTTCTTAAGAGACAAACTCTTTATACACTTACCACATTCTACCTATGGTACTTTCACTAGAATCCACTCTGGAAGATCCTTCATGATCTTCTCTTCAAAGGACTTCACTATGATAGGATCAGAGATAGTTGTGTCTATCATCACAATCTTCTCTCTTTTCTTGTACTTCACTCTGAGAATAACCTTTCCATCTTTAGTAAACTCAGAGTATGGTGGTGCAAAGTGGACTTTAATGTCGTTCTTATCCAATTATTTCACCTTCCTAACATAGATTGAGATTGTTGTATACCACTCTTCCCCATCTAACCAATGTTCTACAATGTCCTGTCTCATAGAATTCAATGGTTGTTCTGTCTCTTTTATTCTCAACTCAATCACCTTCATAGATTCCAGTCCAGAATGATTTGAGTCTATAGTAGATATTTTTGAATCTAGAGTAGATATCTTTAGGATTCATTTTCTTGTACCGTCCATATCATTGCTATTACTACTGCTTTCAATATATTTGGGATTCGAAGTCCTATCAAGAGTCCTAAACATTCAACATAGATATCAAGTATCCATTTGATGAGGCTGTGCATTTACAGCACAGCCTTTTCATAGACTTCAATGAATTTCTCTGGAAGATCTCTAGGTTTCTTGACATATGTATATAGATCTGAGAATCTCTTTGCTGATTGTGCAGATCCCATACACATGCCTACAGCAATGAACTTGACATTGTTATCTTTCATAGATTGTATGACTTCTTTTGTCTCAGCATCATCACCTAGACAGAAGTCAGATGCTACAATTATCATCTTTGTTCTGTCTTCTTCGACACAGTTGACCATCTTTAAGACATCTCTCAAGCAAGCTGCTAACATTGTTCCTCCAGATTGAATGTCTCCACCAATACGTGCTTTCGTATTGGCATACTGCTCGAAGTTAGTCTTGATCTTCTGGTATATGTCACTGAAGGTAAAGATACTGAAGGCATAGTCCTCACACCATCTTCCAAAGGTCTCACCAAGGATTGTCAGGACATCTTTAGCTTCTTCATCTGACATTGAACCTGAGAAGTCTATGACTACTGCTATTGCTACCTTCCTCTTCTCCAAGGTAGTTTCCTTATGAATGTATATGTCCTCTACTGGTCTACGTAAACTAGAGGCATATGCCTTAGCAATGATGCCTGGCATGATTCTACCTCGTGTTTGGAAGGTCTTGTTCTGAACATTAGGTCTCAAGTCTTTCTTCAGTTTAGCCAATAGACGTTGAATCTCTGGTTCATTTCTTTGAACAAGTCGTTGGTATTCTCCCCAGTTCGATGTTGGTGCAGGTATGTTACTACCTGTTCCTATTCCAGCAGTGAGAAGATGCAAGTCATCTTTGTTTTCTCCTTTCTTTCCACTTCCCTTGGTTTTATCTTGTCTTCTCTTTCGTATCTTCTTCTCAAATGCTTCCAATAGTTTCTTCAATGCTGGTGTTACTGTTCCCTTGATCTTTCCATCCTGTATCATTGCATGTAGCAAGAAGGTTATGTCTCTAAAGTCTGTATGTGATTCAAGGAGCTTATACATCTGATCTGCTGTTATAAGGAGTTTCTCTGGTATCTGAAGATGACTAGCTCCTTCTAGTAATCCCAAAAGACTATCCAAGACTTGCTTCTCTGCATCATTCAGATCAGCCATTACCCAAGAAATATCTCCTTCATACAGACCTTTCTGTGCTAATGCTGATATCAGGATTGAACCCTTAGAGATCTTGTCCTTGTTTGTGTCATATTTGGCATGTGCTACTGGATCCCATGTCTTTGCAGTCAATTCTCTAAGGAGCTTTAATCGTTTTCCTACATCGAAACGATATCTAGTCTCCATAAAGACATTGACTCTCTTGTCCTCTATGATGTTGAAGATACTATGTGCTAGCTTCTGGTTCTTCTTAGACTTGATCCATTTTACCCATCGTTCCCACATTGGCTTAGTCTTGACTACATGTCCAGACTCATGGCATACGAGTCCATCTTGTAGTTTCCTAAAGACAATGGGAAACTCTTCAATGCCCATTGGAAGACATTGACGGGTAATGACCATAGTGTGTTCCTTGAATGTGTAGTATGCTGTAGGTTCTGTGTCATCTATCTTCAATGAGATAGTTGTATCATGAGCCAATGATGTCATTAGATTATGGAGTTCCTTAAGTTCATCCATCTGTCTCTTACGTTCAATAGCTTCCTTGTCTTCTTTTCTTTTGTCTGATTGTGTTGACATTTTCTTCACCTCAAGTTTTACTTCTAGATATTTTCAATCTTGTTGATCTTGTCAATCTTCTTATGTAGTCCAAGATATGCTAGGAGAGAAAGAAGTGATATAACATAGAACAAAGGCACAATTATCCAATAGACGATATCTGTACCTCTGCCATTCCATATCATATCTATTAGTGCTCTTGTTGCTATAGCGAATGCAATTCCACAATCCATTCCTCTCCAGAATGTCTTGGTAATCAAGGACTTCAAAGATTTGACAATTTCTTTATCTGCTGACATTATTTATTCACCTCTTAAACAAAGAAGAGGTCTAGTCCTCTTCCTTGCCATTCTTTTTGTCTAGTTTCTTGATTTGCTCGAATCTGTTGATGTTGTCTTCAAGAATAACTACTGTGTCCCTGACTTCCATGTTTCGTTTGTGTTGCTTGATATCTTCATCTTCAATGATCTCATTGATCATCTCTACTGCTTTCTTGGCTCTCCATAGAAGATGATAAGGAAGTCTTCGTTCATTCAATCCTTTCTGGATTACTGTGTTCTGGTCTTCAACGAACTGTAGAAGGAACTCTATCTTCCTATCTACATATCGTTCCAGAGACACTTCATCACAGAAGATTGGATGAATCCAGACTCTCTTCTCAATGTCATAGAAGCCTTTGGCAACAAACTTGTCCTTGATCTTCTGTAGTTCACTCTCTGCTATTTCAAGACGAGTCTCATCAATGAGCCATGTTGACTCCAAGTGACGAGTAGCTCCTATCTTGAAGTGAAGAGCAAACATCAGAGCATTTCTGAAGGCTCTTTCTGGAGAGCCTATCTCATCATATTTCTTGCCTTTCTCCTGTTTCTTTGTAGGCAGATCATATTCAATGGTCCATACAGCATCACCATCAAATCCTGCCTTTGTCAATAGTTCCTTTGTTTTCTCTATCTCTTTCTGACGAGTAGTGATGGACATTTTCCATCATCTCCATCTTTATACTATTGTTTGGATTCTAGGGATGAGGATAGTCTATGATTCATCAAGACTATCTTCATCTAGTTCTTCAGAGGATTCTTGGTCTCCTGCTTCTTTCTTCTTCTTTGAGTGTGTCTCTAGTATCTCCTTGACATTGATTTCCTTGGCTTCTTCCCAAGCACGAAGAACAGTCGGTTGTTCCTCATCTTGGAACATAGACTTGGTAATATCAATGACATCAGACTGGTCAAGTCCTGCTTTTAGAAGCTTGGCATAGTTTTTCAAGTTACCAGTCGTGATGGGAGTAGACAGCTTACTAGCTCGATACAGTTCTCTAGTCTTGGAAGCTAGCTCTACTAACTTCCTACATTGTTCGTAGTCATCATAGAACTTCTGAATCAACTTTGTCTCAGCCATTGGAGACAGATAGTCAATATCCTGACCCTCAAATCGTCTAATAGTAGCTATGTTCTCAAGGAAGGTCCCTGAGTATCCAACCTTAGCTGCTGGATTATAGCTAATGACGATATAGTGGTTAGGACCTCTAGTGAATGTCTGCTCCAATTCTGGAACCCATATGTTTCGTCTATCATCAGTCAAGGACCTGATAAGACCAATGATGCCTTGTTCTGCAAAGTTGAATTCACCTAGGTGGAGTAATCCACCTTCAGGGTCCTTTAGCCATTTGACTACGATGCCTTCTCTGATTAGAGTTTCTCCTCCTCGGAGAATATCTGTACCTATGAGATCCCATGATGTAGTGTTCTTTTGTAAGACAATGTCATATAACTTTTGCTTCAAGGTTTGACCTAGATATGCAACAAGGGTGTCCTTGCCACATCCTGTCTCTCCCTTGAGCCTTAAGTTACCCACTGTCTTCAATATGGCTACACACTTTCGTACATAGCCATGTTCATCTACGAAGATGACATCTCTAGGTATCTCTGGTTGTGTCCTGACGTTGCTAGCTATCTTTAGGAGAACACGATCCTCTTTTTCAGGTTTCTCAGACATAGGCTTTCACCTAATCTTGTTTATTGGCTGTTGAGGTTGCCATCCTATTATCTGGGTTTGCACCCAGTAACCGATCTAAGAGAGGAGATGGGACTAAGAATCCATATGCTGTACAGTTGATAAAGACTTTACGGACTTCTGGCATAAGAGCTTCCATTCTCTTTTTGCCTCTTGTCCTAGCCTTTGTGTCCCATCGTACTATTACTATATACTCATGCTTCATGCATGATCACGGCATATCATTTATTTTGATTCGTTTCTGCCAGATGCTTTCTTCTTTCTTTGTCAAGACAAAGCCTAAAGATTCAATCTTCATTTTGGCTTCTCTCCAATCTTTGGTCTTGAAGACATCCCATGCTGGATGTTTGACTTCAAAGATCTTGACATGAGGAGAGACTCCTTTTTGTACTTCTGGTCCAATCAATCTAGCAGTCTTGAGTATTCTATATTCTGGTTCTGCATCCATGACAGTTGTAATGTCTACATATCCTTGGCAATCAACAATTGTCTTTGTCTTGTAGTCTATGACAAGAATACCATATTCTGATGGTGCAAGATATGGATTCTTGTACATTCCCCAAGACGATATCAATGTTTGACCTTTGTTTTTCTTAGCAGATTCAGTCAACCAATGTTGGATGTAGTCAGCTATTGACTTGACATCTCCTTTCAAGAACTTTGGATCATGGACTATACTAGGAGTTGTATTAGTCCATCTCTCCATACGATATTCTGTTCCATCTGGAAGACGAATCGTTACAGCTATTACTCCTCCCAATTCAATCACCTCACATTGATTCCTTTAGCTTTCAAGAACTCTTCATCTTTCTTCCGTATTTCACGGATCACTCTATTAGATTCTGTTCTAGAGAGAGACTTCTCCATCCAGAAGAATCCCATAGTTGGAATCAATTTGGATGGAAACTTCTCTGCTCTTTCTACAGCAGCATCCCATATTTTCTGTTGCTGTAGTTGAGTAGGTTTCTTTTTCATCACAATTCTCATACAGAAGATGTCATAGATCCTTTCTTTTCCCAATTCAATCACCTCAATCTCTTATGAATTCATTCCAATAGTTTATAGCTAGTCCTATTGTTGTGGCAATTACAGCCATCAATAATATGAACAAGAGGACTATTAGCACTTCTTTAGACACATTATTCCTCTCCTTGATCTCTTGAATCATTCCCATAGTCATGGACTTCTGGATGTCTCATCATTCCTCTTCACTCTCTCCTCCACATGATCCACATTGGTTCTGCATCTGAGCTTGCATCTGTTGGAGTGTAAATATCTGAACATATTTACAATCATTGCAGGTGCATAATGCATTGATTTTCTTTCTAAGGTTCTCTCTTGCATGAGATGCAGCTATAGAAAGCTGCAATGGTGTTGGTATTTTCAACTCTATCACCTCTATTGGACTTTTGCTACTTTTTCTTCCATTTCTTTATTGGCTTTTGTGCCACGATCTAGATGATAATCATGTCTCCATGCAGCATATACTGGTTTCTTTAGAAGTTCCATTGCCATCTCAGTATTCAGGAAGAAGATTGTGCCTTTCGTGCTCTTGTCCCATGGATAAAGAGTGCTATGAGATATCCAATATTGTCCATTGTGTTCATTCTTCTCAAAGTTATATGCTTGACTAATGAACTCAGGTCTAACTCCACCAAGCATGAATGCTACATAAGTCTCCATGGAATCCTGAACTACCATAGTGCCAAACAACTTTTGTAAGCCATTGGACTTTCTATTGAATCTCCTTATCCCCTTTAAGGAGATTTGAGCAGGGATAGGAATATTGTTCTGATAACACCACTGGATCAAATCGATCCAGTCAACTTTCTTGATAGCTTTAAAGAAATCCTCCATCTTTTCACCTCTTTATACGAAATATACCTCATTGTTGATGGTATACATCACAGAGGCTTGATGTAATTCATTCTTTAAGTCTTGACAAAGTTCTCGAATGTTGGCTTTAATGTTTCCTTTGTTCATGTCTGAGGTATATACTAGAAAGATGATAATATCTTCACTGACAGTTTTGCCATCTTTCCCATGGTACATACCTTTGGCAGGAATCTTAGTGTATCCACTGAACTCTCTTATAAGAGTTTCATGTATCTTGTGGAAGGATTGGAATCTTTTCAATGCTTCCAAATCCTTTCCATCTTTGTCCTTGGAAGGAAAGTATATCTCAAACTTCATGGTTCATTCCAACTTCATGATCTTGATATTTCTGGAAGGTCTACCGTAGTAGTAACCATCAGTGAAGAAGTAAACTATATCAAAGTCCTTAGCTATATCATTAACTGGTTTGATGGAACTTCCTATGCCTTCAATCGGAATGGTTACTTCTTTTGATTCCATTCCACAAGCAAAGACTCTTGGATTTCCCATAAATCCTTGGTTCATCGAACCAGAAACATCAACTACAATCGCTACTTTCTTCATGGTTATTCACCTCCATACAATCTTGCCTTTAGGCGACTTTGTCTAGATGTTCCAATTCTATGTCTCTATGCAGCATATAGTGTTCCTCACAGAAGAACTTACCACACTTACATTGAAAATCTGCAGAATCTAAACACCATTCACAAGGATGTTTATCTGGCTTACATATCATAATTATATCATGTGGTCCTAATGGCATTCTAAGTCACCTTGTCTATCTCTGTGAATGGTTCAAGGATTCTCTTCTGTTCTTCGATTTGAGCTTGTTCTAAATTACTTGGATTTCCATTCCTTTCCATTCTTTTGATCTCATCCCATGGATTGTCAGACTCAAATTTGTCCAATCTCTTGGGAGGACCATCTTTCTTCATGATGTATTTCTGCCAATACCATTTGCCTTTCTTGAAAGTATAGTCATAAGCATCTTCAGGATTCTCACCTTGGCATTCTACTTTTCCAGAGATTATTCCTGACATGCGAACTATTAACCATTCAAGTTCTTCTCCACGAGTATCACCAAAGAATTTCAATGTCAATCCATTAACTTCTGTCTCTGGAGTAACATAGTATTCAATAGCTTTCTTGGCATTCTCTAATGATATTTCATCAGAGAACTCTATTTCTCCATTTCTATAAGTATCATAGCCCATCTAACAGACCTTCTCGCTTAGTTCATCCAAACATTGGTCTTTGCAATCCATGTCTTCTTTAACATACTTACAGTCTCCGCATTTGAATATCATTAGAACCTTACAATCAAAGCACAATGGAACATTTTCTAGATAATGCTTGAATTCTTTTCCACAGTTCATACACTTGTTCTTGTAGATCTGTGGACCAATATCTGTAACAGTACGGTTTAAAGCTCTGAACTTATTCAATTCATTCAAGATTTCTTTGGTCAATATGATAGACATTTTAACTCATTCCTTGGAGGCTGTTTCGTTTGGCATGCTTTAACCTCTTTTTTCTCTTAGTAAATAGAATAAAATCCCAAATGCTAAGAAGATTAAGCCAAACACGAAATATATTATTTGCATGCTTTAGGACCTCTCACAGTCTCAATCTTCTCAGTTTCTTTTCTTCATCAGATAGACGTTCCCACCATACCCATTGTTTCAATATAGTCTTGGAACCTCTGAACAATGGACTTGAAGAACCATCTGTATTGAAGTTGACAACCTTCTTCATCAGTTTTCCATGACTCTTGGAGAACTTCTCAATCCTTGTAATATCATGAGGGTAGCCGAACTTATCATGTTTTCTGAAGAAGACAAAGATTGTTCCATCAAGTTTGTATGTGGTATCTGCAAAGAGAACTCTAGTTTCAGTCTCTATCATAGTCTCACCTTCTCGCCTAAGATTGATTGCATCCTTAAATTACGAGTTCTCTTTCCACAACAATAGAACTCGTAAGTAACTTTCTTGCACTCTTCACAGAATCGTTTGTATTGTGACTTCAAAGTCTCAACCTTCTCTCCAATGTTTCTCCACATTGACAACAGATGAGGACTTGTTCTCTGCAATCTCTAGTGGCATTAGCCCATGATGTTATGAAGTGAGGACACTCACCTGGAAGATAACTCTCATGGATAGGAGTAACAAGTATCTTCTCATATCCATCCAATGGTCTCTCAGCTAGTTTCTCCATGATAGCAAAATAGTTCTCTTTCAATGCTTTATTTCTTGGCATGTTGTTTTCTCTCCTTAGCATCCAATTCTCGCATTACTAGTTCATATCGTTCTATAGCTTCCCATGTTGATGGAAAGAATTTCTTGAGGACTGGATGATTTGGATCTCGTTTCTGTATGTCTTTCTTGCTTTGCCAAATGTTCAAAGCTTCATCCTTAGAAGGAGCTTTGATCTTCTTGACAATTGATCTGTTCACAAACTTGGCATGGATTATAAATGTTTTATCCATGATCAACTCATCCTATTTGGTGTTTCTTTCTTCCAATACTTTCTTTGAGCTTCCCATATCAAATGAGCCAATTTTGCAGACTCATCTTCATCTAGGATGATCTGTGAAGTACCTTTGTAGATCACAATACTATTTGGTTTTCTATGTACTGAATATCCTGCCAATGGTCATTCCTCCTAATCTATTTCTACATAAGCTCCTTCATGGCATGTTAAGCAACGGTAGATCTTGCTTATTATTCCATTCTTTTGGATCAAAGAGACACAATTGCAAGCACCATGTTCATAACAATAAACTGAGTTATCCCACCAACAGACCTTTCCATTGGTCACACTGTTTGACTTGCCACTAGCTTTAGAGATTTCTGCTATGTCAAGGAATTTCTTCAATTGCATTTAGGATCATGCCTCCAATTTTTCTTCTTCTACACTAAGATATGGATCTACAAATGAGACTTGACCAAAGGGACTAATGAGATGAGTGATATGACTAATGGCATAAGGGAATCCTTTGAGCTTTGAATTTGCCAATTGAATGCCGCCAAGATCAAACAATAGAATTGATGCTTCTATTTCATTCAGTTCATGGATCAGTGTTTCTATTGTTAGTTCTTGTAAACCAATTTGAATCAAAGATTTACGAGAATCATAGCAAACAGTGAATGCAGCATTGTCAAGAACACCTATCAATGTTTTGAACTTTGTCTTGCTTGTAATTCTATCTTTTGTCATATTCATCCCTCTGAGTCAAGGAGACATTGTAGACCACGTTCTACAAGACATTGCCCATATATCTCTTGGCATTTCTTGCAGCAGTCCTCCAATTCACCTTCCTTTCTTAATGGCAAGTCTTCTCACCAGCAAGGTTAACTTACCTTTCTGGATATCATCTACGACATGAGATTGGTCTTTCCATTCCTTGAGAATTCTGATCTTAGCCTGTGATGAAGAACGAGCTTCAGTCATACCTACATAGATCGTAGGTCTTTTCCCATTCTTCACAAAGGCAGACCAGAATGTCATAGGTGGAAGGTTGTCTATTGGATTCTTCCGTGCTTCCATAGCCATATGTATACCCCATAGAAAAAGATAGTTCCAAATAGAAGGAAGCCCAGAATTCCTATTAGGAATCTAGCTTCAAGTTCTGGAATCATTTGGAGAAACTCCATTGTCTTCAGGATATTCATACATAGTCTGGAGAACTTCTATTGGAACATCTTTCTTTTTCTTTCTGAAGAACTCATGGATCTGAAGGATACGTTTGATCTCCTTCTCAGTATAGGAGACCTTGGTCTTGAATTTAGTTCCTATGCTTTGCATAGAACATCCTCTCCATGAATTCTCTAGCTCTCCATGCACGGATCTTATAGTCAGGTCTCTTTCTGATTCTGTCAGCCACAGCATGATCAACTGTAAGGAAAGACACCGTAAACTGTCTTCCTTCCATTGTCTGTTCATAGCCAACAAAGCCAACGACCTGCTCTGTAGTCTTCTGGAGTTCAAACCAACGAGTATTTAATTCATTCATTCCAGATTCCTCCATTCGTTTTTATTCTACTTCCCAATAAAAGACGGGATGCAGGTCTTATGAAGCCAGACCGTTGGCTGGTCAAAATATCTGTGGCTGACTGATGAGGATTTGTGCCTCATCTCTAGCCCATTCTGGGTAGCTCTTTTCATCATCAGGGAGACCTTGAAGTACCTTCTGTTCTACAAATCCACACCTGATACACTTACGTACTTGGACAACGACAGGTGGTAGGTCTCTAGCTTCTGGATTTCCTCTGTCTACTGCTTCTACCATTGACAGAGGACCTCTGCATCTTGGACAAATAAAGTCGTGCTTCATTTGCCTACCCTCCACTTGGGCTTGGGATCTTGAAGACAATACTTTCCATCTAGAAGAAGAGGGCAAGACTCTTTTAGCTTCTTAAAGTTCTCTTCAGTTGACTTCATATGATATCCTGCCATCATCTTCTTGACAAAGACTTCACATGTTTTTGGATCACATTCTGTCATCTAACTTTCCTCCTTATTCATCCTGTCCATCCATATCTTATCATCTCTAGGAATTGATCAATAGAGACTTGGATGAATATTCCTTTGATCTCATCTCTTGTCAAATGTTCTGTTGAGTTACAAGCATCTCCCTTAGTAGTCAACCATTCACCTTCATCAATGACAACTCTATGACATATGTTCATCTTACTGAATACAATGACTTCTCCAGTCAAGTTTCTATCTATGAAAGACTTAGTATTCCAATTGATAATGACTCTGTCTCCTGTTTTGATAGTAGGATACATACTTCCTGTTGGAGTTACACCACAGAAAGTATATCCTTTAGTACTGAACATGAACATTCCAATGGCTATTAATAGCATTGGTATGGTCATCAGACCAAAGAGAACATAGTATTTCTTCATTGTTTCATTCCTTCTACTAAGGCGAGATATCGTTTCTGACATAGAGCAATGATTCTTTGTTCCCAAAGTTTCTCTATTCGTCCTTTCTCAGTCATCCACCATGAAAAAGCTTCTTGATCAAAGAACAACTCTCCTCCAGGATGAACTATGAATATCATCTTTGTCTCAAACAGATAGTTAAAGTAATCATCTTTAGCCATAATCAATCTCTCTATATCTGTTCCTACTTTGAAAGCATGTACTTTAGCCTTGATTATGAATTCATTATCATAGTATTGTTTGATAGTCTCCCATGGTCTTGGTATCTTGGATATCCATTCTCTCATATGACATGGATACTTTCTGACATGTCTAAGATCAACCATGTATAGAGTACGAGTTTCACAATCTTTGTATGGCTTTAGCCAATACCATGTGAATGGACTTAGAGAGAAGTAGGAACTAACTTCTTCATCAGAATCTCCTTCATGCCATCTGTAGGCAAATTGAGGATTTGTACTTATCAAAGTATCCACCCCTTAGTCTTCTTATTGATGAGATGAATCAATTGATGGAAGGAAAAACATCTCTTATGTAACATCCTATGAAGTAATTCATGGACAACTGTATTCCATAAAGAATAGAAGTATGGTTTCTTACTAAAGAGACGAATCAACAAGGGACTTACTAGAATATTCCCATCATAGGATACCATTCCTATAGTCACTTGTTTCGGGGACCATTCTGGAAAGATAATTGGATACTTGTAGTAGAAGAACTCACTAGGAAAGATACATTCTTTCCATCCTATAATGTATTCTTGAACTGGTCCATCTACCATCCGTAGTTTCATTCTTTGACACCTTCTATCATATCAGGATAGAATTCCTTGAAATACTCATCTGACAGTTCCCATGTACACTGCTCACACCATGGTTCTCTAGATCCATCATCAGCTTCAAAGACTTGACAAAGTCTAGTTCTTTTACATTGAGAGCATTCTGTAATGTAGAAATCAATGATGTCCATGTTTCTCTTGAGAACACATTCAATATAAGACTTGGTAAGGTGATCATCATTTGAATCTTTATCTTTCATCTAACACACCTTCTCCAAATCTGATTTGAATCTTCTATTCCAATGAAGTCTCCATTGACACAAGAGCATCTTACAGATCCTGTACTTGAAGCTAAAGTAGTCTAGTCCATGATGTGTTTCAATGCATTTTTGACACACTGCAGTATACTCAATCTCATGAGTCATGAACTGCAATAGACTGTCAAACCTTAGTCCACATTCAGTGCATATACCAGAACTAATTCCTCGTGGATATGAATCCTCTAGATCTATTGGTCCATGCCGTTGTGGAAGAACATATTCCATTCCACATTGTTTGCACAGAGCTATTCTCTCTTGAGACTTGAAGAATCCACCTGTGATTCTACCAGTCAAGAAATAATAGTTGTGTTCATCTTCATCATATAGTTCATAGTTCATATCTATCCCTCTGGATGTAGTTCTAGCCATTGAGTTCTGAACCAATGTCTCCATTCTCTTTCTGTGAGATGTGGGTGACAAGTTCGTCCCCAATGATCTCTTATGTATCTTTCTGCTTTCTCACTTAGCCAATAATCTGCTGGTTCTATGACTTCATAGCCATCTAGAGTCCAATTTCTTCCACAGTCTAGACAATATCTATATGTTGTTCTTGGACCAAAGGTTGGACCATTGAGTAGTTGTTCTTCGCATGTTGGACATTGCATGTCTTTCACCATCTGCCTTTAGGCGATTGTATTTCCCAGATATCATCCTTTTCTCCAATTTCCCTCTTTATACCTGCATCACCTATGTTGTCTGAGACTATAGGTGTTCTAATTGGAGTAGTGTTGCTTAGGAACCTCAGTCGTACAAGAAACTTGCATTGCTGAGGTTGGAACCAATTAATCCCACCGCCCACTTTTGGGAACCCTTCCATATTCAACTGAAAGGCTGGTTTTAAGTCCATCTGGGAGGCGAATAGAAAAAAGGGAATGGATAGATCGCCCATCCATTCCTTTTATGGGATATGAAAGGCTAATCCTTATTGGATTAACCTATAGGTTGGGAACCAAATACCGTTCTGGTGCCACTTACCATACTTGGCTGATTCCCTTAGCCATATGTTGGCTGAGATTCACCAGACCAGACTAGCTAAATCTGGTCGTTATTGACTATGTTCATTAGCCATTTGTCATTCCAGCCCTTTACCCAACAGTTTTTCCATAGGATTATAGGTAGGTATCGCTCACACATAATTATCGGTCTTAATCCTGACCAATACCTATCAGTATAAGATAGCCCTAAATCATTGTACCTTTAAGCCAATCGGTACTCTGGGCAATCTTTGACAAGTCATCTAGATATTAGCCCCGAAACTGTCCGTGTGTGGTTGTGCCTACGTTTTCTCTCCGTAGCTGTCCTGTTGAGTCGTGGCTAGTACAATCGAGTTGTTGTAGGCTCGGAGAAAGGATGGCTTATTCTCTCTCTGTCCTTTCAACAACCTTATGGTTGTTTATCCGTGTTTTCCATGTCCAGCAGACACGGCAACTGATTCCAATGCAACCCAGCTATCTTACATCATTGGTGTTCCCCATCCCTACGGGCTTTCGCCTAATTGGAGGGATTCTGCCAATGATATACTGAGTCTGCGTGTGTGGAACGTCTCAATCCACACTGCACTACACCTGTATAGGGTTTCTGTAGCCCTACTCACTACGTCTTGGGTATAAGTCGCCCTACACCCATGACTAGGAACGGTTCTCATAGGCATTAAGGGATTGGTTAAGTGATGTCAATAGTTCAAGTATAAAGACTTTGCGAGCTTAGGTAATGCATCATGCTCTCTAAGCCAATGTTCTACATTAACTTTTCGAGTGAAACCACACTTTAGACAATGTTCTTCTCCCTCAAATTGGGAGAAAGCTAAAGTATATTTACTGCATCTTGGGCACTTTTCCATGCTTTTTCACCTCTTGCCATACTTTAGTTGATTTCATAGTCAGATTGTCCACTATGATTTCTACCTCTTGCACTTTCAAAAGGAATGCTACTTGCTTAAGAAGTTCAGAATATGTAGTCATTCCTCATACATCCTTAGAAGTATATCTAATCTCTTGTGCTGAGATAGTTTGTCTATTGACTTGTGAGCTTTATGAATCCGTCTAATCTCTGATTCTGAATAGGGTTCCATGCATATTCCCTCTAGAATAGTCGTTTGGTGTTGCGTTTCTCTGTCTCCATTAGACATTCTGCATATCTTGAGCAATCCTTCATCTTGCAGTTTGGATAATCGCCTAAGCAATCTTGTGGTTTGGCTCTATATTTGTTTTCCATTCTATTTCCTCTCCGTTTCTACCTTTATCCGTGCCTCTAGTTCTTTTGAGAATTTCTCAGCTAGTTCTTTATCTATTGTGATTCTGCCTTTCTGTATAGCTCTGATGACATATATGTCATATCTTTTGGTTTGGTGTCCAAATGTCCATTCTGATTTCCAACCATGAGGTTTAAGCTGAGAGAATGTGCATTTAACTCTAGGGAAAAACTTATGGTCTGTGTGATAATCGCCTTTATGTACATGAGATAATTTAGTTTCTGTTATTTCACTTAAACCATCTGGGAATTGCTGGCTTCTAGGGTTATAAGCTGGTTTATCATATTCTCGCATGACATTTATTAGCCATCTAGGATTTGCACCGCAACCAAACTGTCTTAATGCTAATCTTTTCTGCAATTTTTCATACGAAACCATTTGAAACACCTTTCTTTTTTTTTACGTATTTCTCCTTTCTCTCTTTTCTCTTTTTCTTTTCATTTATTACAAAAAACTATGGGTATTGAGGTATTAAGACAGTTTTAGGTAGGTTGTGGTTTTTGCTGAAAACCCTTATCCCTTAATGCCTATGAAAACCTTAAGACTTAAGGAAAACTATTTTCCTATGCGTTTTACCATGTTCATCTAAGACGGATTTACACACTCGTCTTTATCTCATGTTTTCCTTTTGGTGTTGTTTAGTCTTGTTATTTCACAGAAAGGCTTTACGATTATTGCACGTTTACGGTAATTAACCGCTTTCGTTTCTCTGTGTTTACGCAAGACCTTTTAATCATGCACACCTAGAGGTCTTTACATAGGTGTTTTGTTTTTTGCATAGTCTAACAGTCGTTTCTAAAGTCGAAAGGATTTAACGCTTTCTCGTATGCTGTTGTTTGAAAGGCTTTTCTCCTTTCGTTGCTTTAGTTTGGTAAACTCTGTTAGGCTATTACCGTTTGTTTACGGTTAAACCCTTGCTACACCTTGAGGGGTTGTTGCTAAGGGTTGTCTTGTGCAAGATAGCTATGCACAACAGTCTATATAAACCATTAATGCCATGTTGAAGCATGGTAAAATCCATAGGTTAAAGCATGGTAAAATCTTTAGAAATGCCATAGTCTCTGTCTATCTGTATATCAGAGATACTACAATTCTTTTTTTAAACTGTATCTCACAACTACAATTATATTGTTCCATCAATTCCCATCAAAAATCTTTTCCAAAAAGAGAGAAAATAGAGATTTATAACTTATGTCATAATGTTGAAATACAGTTTGACGGAAAGGTTTGAATGTTCTTAAATACTATCCCTATGTTGAATGTGTAGTTCTGATATACAATAAGCATGATAGACATTTACATTTGACAATTTTGTATATTTGACTAAACCCCTAATTTTGAAAATCTATTTCCCATGCTTTTACCATGCAATATGAAACAATAGTAGAAAAGACTTGTACAAATTCCCTATTTCTTTTCTCCATAAAGCATGGTAAAAAGAATGATGATATACACATCGTCTTTTAGAAAAGACAGAAAAATCTTATTGAACTATATTGAAAAGATTATTGAATTCCCATGCAATATACAATATAAAGACAATAGACATTTAAATAATCATTTGTTTATTCAAATCTTTATTTGAGTAGTCAATCCCAAACTTTTCTAATCAAGTATGTATTTGAATAGACAAACCTTCATTTGAATAAGACGGGATAGTCTAAAAGAATTACTTTTTCAATCAATAGAATCTAGAAAACATAGATCTGATTATAATGACATAAGGTAACATTTAAAATGACCTTCATGCTAGAATAGTAGTTTCATGATTTACCAAGTTCTCACATATTTATATCTACTTCCTTCTTTCTTAAACGGATATTTCAACTTCTTCTTTCTAGCGGAACTGCCACTCTTTGCCTACTTAAGATCTTGACGAGATATCGTATATATACAAGAAGCGAAGCCTTGCGGTATTACAGATGAAGTGTTATGACCATAACACTTAAATATTTAATTGGTACTCTATTATAATAGGGAGTTGGAAGATGTCAGTTCCTTACAAAGAACCCAGATGTAAGATATGTGTTTCTTCTAATCGTCTAGTATATGAAAGACTTTATAAAGATGAACATAAATCATGGTTAGATCTTAGTGAAATAGCTAAAACTCAGTTCACTGAAGATCTTTCTCATATGGCATTTTATAGGCACATGACTAAACATTTTTCAGCCATCGTTGAGAAGTTCATCAAAGTAGATACATCAGCTAGGGAAACTATTGATAAGGAAGTATCAAAGACTTTGGATATACTCAAGGAATACCAGGAGAATGTTAAAATGTTGAAGGATTGGATTGGAAGCTTCAAGGACATGGATAAGACTCCAGAATCTGTTAGAGCATTGACTCAATTATTGGGTGAACAACGTGAAACTTTAACAATGTGCGAGAAACTAACAGAAAAGCTTGAATCTAAACGTTCTGCTATATCTGAACCCGAATTGGTAAGGGAAATGGTATATGCTTCCGAAGGACTTTGTGATAAGTGTAAGGAAGAAATGGTAAATAAATTAGAAAAGAGAGTAAGAGCACTTGAACAGCATGAATCCAGCAAGACTAGCGATCAGAATCCATGAATGGAGAAATGATCTAGCACTATTCTTTGAGGATATAACAGGACTTTTACCAAGTCCTGATCAAGAGAAATTCCTCATGGATATGCAAGATCTTAATAAAGATAGGGCTATCATTTCTGCAGGTAGGGGATCTGGAAAGACACTTTGCCTGGCAATTGTTGCTCTATGGTATGTATTCATACTTCCAAAGATAGTAAGACAACCACTGAAGGTTGTTGTTCTAGGTGGATCTTTTGAACAATCCAAGAATCTATATAACTATATCAAGGATTGGTCATATAAGAATGATTTTATCAAGAGAGAATTGGCTAAAGATCCAACAATGACTGAGACTTTATTCCTTGATGGATCATCTGTTAAGGCTTTAACTGCTTCTGAAAAACAAGTTAGATCCCCTCGTGCTGATCTTTTGATAGTTGATGAAGCTGTAGAAGCTGGGGAAGAACTAATAGAAGCATCATTACAAATCATCAATACTTCCAAATTTCCAAGAATAATTCTATCATCAACTCCCCATGAATTCAATTCATTATTCGTTGAGATATGGGAAAAACATGCAGAACATGGATATCTAACATACAATTGGAAAGCAATTAATTGTAATTGGATTAAGAAGGATACGATTGATAAAGCTAGGAAACTATTATCTTCTGGAATGTTCCAAATAGAATTTGAAGGACTTCCTTATGCTATGGTTGGATCAGTATTTGCATTAGATGCTTTAAAGAAATGTATTATCAAGGCTATAGTTAAGGCTGATAATGCCGAGGCAATAATGGGAGTTGATTGGGGCTTTTATCCTGCTCCTACATGTTGTATAGTAATTCAACGTATTGGAGAGAAAGTACGTGTTATTCATATTGATTCATATCTTCGTGAGAAATTTGAAAATGTATTAGATGCATTGGAAGCAACAGCTAAGACATATGAGGTCAAAGCTGTATATGTAGACTCCATACCTCCAGGGGAAGGAATACGATTAAAGGATAGAGGTCTTCCTGTATACCGAATAACTTTCAAGGGAGAGAAACCTCTATTAATTAGTAACTTGCAAGCTTTAGTAGAGCAAGAGCGAGTAGAGATACCTGAAGATTTCTATTCTCTTATAGCTCAAATGAGGGCTTACAAGTTTGATACGAAAAGAGAGGATGACTTTGTGGATGCTATGATGTTAGCATGTAGAGGGGCATCGGCAACAATATCCTCTCCAGAAGATTTAAGAGAATTAATCTATGTAGGAAGAAGAAATATGAGATTTAAGAATCCATTCAAGAAAGATGAACTTGATCCCAAACTATGTGTTAAATGTCAGAAGAATCCTAAATATGCACATGATATGTGCATGGATTGTTGGGAACAATATATGGATACACACAAACAAGGATAGGTGAGATAAATGAGTTCAACATGGAAGAGTTTAGGAGACCTTTATGGAAAACTTACAGGTGGATCTAAGATAGAACCAAATTATGGATTGGAACAATTGGTAGCAGTTAAGAGACGAAAGACTAAGGGTGATGAAAGATTGCCCAAATCAGTGACATTCCAAGATAGATCTGAGAAACTTTATAGACTTGATCCTTTGATATTCTCTGCTATTAATAGGATCACAAGAATGGTAACTTCTCCTAGAATCATTTTTATAGGTGAGAATGAGGCAGATGTAGAGAAAATGGAGACATTTGCCAAACAAATCAAACTTAGAAAGATTCTAAGGGAAGCTATTAAGGATGCTTTGGTTTATGGATATTCTATTATTGAATTGGTCATGGATGGTAGAGGACAGAATATTGAGAAATTGAGAATCATAGATCCTAAATCGATTGATTTCCAGAAAGAAAGTGATGGAACAATCAAAAGAGATAGTAATGATGAGATTGAAGGATATTTTGTAAAGGAAATAGGAGCAACAACCCCAGAAGAACTTCCTAGGACACGAGTTGTTCACATCAAATTCTTTGGAATAGGAGAAGAATCTCTAGGTATAACACCATTAGAACCAGCTTTTAAATCGGCATGGATTAGACTAAACTTGGAAGAATCTCTTGGCGAAGCTATTTATAGACATGGTTTTCCTATATTCTATTTCAAGATCGGAGGGGAAGACAATCCTTGTACTCCAGACTTGGTAAAAGAAGCTAAGAATATACTTAAGGACTTTGAATCTGTTCAGGAATTGATATTACCTCATTGGATTGAACCTGGTTCTCTAGGAGAAAAGACTCAGATAACGGATATTTCTGATTCTCTTAGATACTTTGCAGGAGAATTAGCTTTCGGAATGGAGATTCCAAAGGCTTATTTAATGGCTTCAGATAAGATTGTTCTAACTGAAGAAGAATCAATAGACTTTGCTAAGACTATTCAAAACTACCAAGACATATTGATAGATATTTTGGAAGAGCAATTGTTCTCTCGATGGAATACATATCAAAGAATGGCAAAGAAACCAACAATGATGTTTGAATCTGCATCTTCAGCAGAGAAGATGTCTAGAGCTAGACGAATATCTACTCTTGCTCAAAGAGGAGTATTGACTAGAGATGATAAGATGGAGAACCAAATAAGAAAGGAAGAAGGATTACCATCACTAGAGAAACTTGGAAAAAAAGATTACAAATGTATATGGGACTATGTACCAGAATGTCCTGCTCTTAAGAAAGGTATAAGTCCTGAAACTCTATGCCACATATGTAAACATAGGATGGAATGGGAAAGGAGTCAGAAATAGGAGAATCTCTAAAATGACCCTCTTTTATGCATTTCTCTTGATCTTGATGTCTTTAATCGTCTCTCTTGCTCTAGTTAAATTGTTTGAAAGACCTATTCCATCTAAGAAAGTATCATTCTCAGGAGTTGGAAGTGGAATAAGTTCATTTTTTAAGAAACTTCCTTTCGGGAGACGTAAAGAAAGTAATGCAGAAGAACCAAAAAAACTAAGCCAAGAGAATGAGGATGCCTTAGAGAAAAGAATTTCAGATAAAGTTTTTGAACGGATCTCTAAATTTCTCCCTAAAGAAAAGAAATTAGAAGATAAAATAGTAGCTAAAGATAAGACTTTTAAGGAATATTTTGGAAAAGGAATAGAAGAATTAAGAGGAACCCAATGGGATTGGGAACATTTTCCATCCACTAAAAATTATCCTGTATCTTCCAATCTGTTGGATTGGGTAGTTGGTCAAGATAGAGCTTTAAAAGAATGTTATCTCTGCTTAGATGAATGGGTACATAAGTTGAAATATCTTGAACATGCAAATTGGTGGGACAACTTTGCTAATCCCGATTCCTTAAAACCATCTTCAAAGATTCCTCCTGGTCCATATCTATTGCTTTTGGGAGATCCTGGTACAGGAAAATCATTAATAGGAAAGGCTCTTGCTGAACGATTAACAGAGATTTATAAGAAAGAAGATATTAAATTGTTTGATGTTCTTTCATGGAAAAATAAAGTAGTTCCTTCTACACCACGTATATCAGTACATGAAGCAGGTGAAGGAAAGGAAATAATTATTAGAGAGAAAAAGAAAGAAGCAAAAAAAGGAATATTTACCAGATGGTTTTTCAAAGGAATTATAGGTCTTATGCTTGGCTTGGGCACAATTCTCTTGGGATTTCTTGCTATGACTGGAATATCTCTCTGGCTTAATAATTCTAGTGGTGTTCAAATGTTCTATGATAACTTTTTTGATTTTGTTGTTAGAGGTATCATAATGGGCAATATTAATTTGCTCCTTGCTGCAGTTACTTGTCTTTCAATGGGTGGAATGCTTTTTATCTTCTCTAGATTCATGGGTGGAATGATGGGAGGAAGTAAAAAAGGAATTGGAGGAGCAGAATCCTCAGATGCACCCAAGATCTTGGTGACTAATTCAGCAGGTATTGCACAATTTATTGATGCTACAGGTCATTCATCTGCTCAATTGTTTGGTAGTATTGCATGGGATCCTTATCAAACAGGAGATTTAGGCACTCCAGAACATCAAAGAGTTTCTGCAGGAGATGTTCATAGAGCTTGTATGGGTGTATTATATATTGATGAAATTAAGAACTTACATCCAGAAGAAGCTATCACTTTACTTACAGTTCTAGAAGATGGACAATTGGCTATAACTATGCGTTCTTCTATACATGGTTCGGATACAGCAGCTATGGCGGTATCTACAGAACCTGTACCAGCAATGGTATTTCTTATAGGAGCTGGAAACTTCGATTCTATTTCACAGGTTCATCCAGCTCTAATGGATCGTATTTATGGATATGGCAAAGTCGTTAGAATGAATAATGACATGCCAAATTCAATTGAAAATAGAAGGAAATATGTCCAGTTTATATCTCAAGAGACTAAAAGATTTAATCTTATGCCATTTTCTAGAGAAGCTTGTATTGCTGTTGTTGATGAAGGAAGACGAAGAAGCAATAAGAAATATGCTTTAACAACCAAGTTTAGACCATTAATATCTATTATTAAAACTGCATCAGTATTGGCTATGAATGATAATTTTCATATTGTAGAAGCCAAATATGTCCAAGAAGCTATTGAAGTCCACTGCAAGACTATACAGAAGCAACTTTTGGAACATTACATGGAAGAAGAAGGAAAGATGTTAGATATTGATCCTAAAGGATCCAAACTTGGTCAGATCTATGGTATGGCTGTATCTCAAGATCCATATTCAGGAGAAATGGCTGGTACTGTTACTGGTTTAAGAGCTTCTATGGTAAAGAAATCTAAATTTAAGAGAGAAAAAGGTAGTGGATTACAAGGATATTATAAAGTAACTGGAATAGCCAAAGAAAGTGAACAGAAGTATATTGGAGATTCAATATCTAAAGTAAGATCGGTGATCTTACAGAAATATGGAGTAGATATTGCTCAAGATTATATGACTCATATAGATTTCAGTCAATCTTATGGTATTGATGGACCATCTGCAGGTGTAACTATGACCTTATTGATATGCTCATTACTAGAAGGAAAACCAATTAGACAGGATACTGCAGTAACAGGAGAGATCAATGTTGGTGTTGGTGATGAAATAAAGATCACTGCAGTTGGTGGACTCTATGAAAAGATCAAAGCTGCAGAGAAGTGGGGCTTTAAACGAGTCATCATTCCAAAGAAAAACTATGAACAATCTATTGATCCGAGGGATTATAGCATAGAAATTATATCTGGGGATACTTTGGATGACTATTTGAAAGAAATTCTTGCATCGGAGAAAGAAAAGAAATGAGTTCTAAAAACATGTCTATTTTATGGCATAGTGTAGCTCCTCATGTCCGATCAGGTTATGGAACAGTCACTAGAAACATAACAACTAGGATCAAGAAAGAAGGATATCCTATAGTCTGTTCAGCATACTATGGTCTCATGGAAGGAGGAATAGTGAAAATAAATGATATTCCAGTTATTCCTTCAGTATATGGAGATGTTCTAGGTCAACAGACAGTACCATATCTAACTCAAAGATTCAATTTCAATCTCCAGATTTTACATTCCGATTTCTGGGTATTTGACTGGTTCACCAAATTGCCTCATCCTATTCTTTATGGTCCAATAGATCATATTAATTATCCTGCTGGATACAAGGAGATTCTTAAACACTTTGAAGATGTTATCCTTTTGACAGACTTTGCTAGAAAAGAAGTAGAAAGAGATGGTATCAGATGCAAGGTCTTTCCTCATGGTGTAGATACAAAAATCTTCAAACCAATGGAAAAGGTAGTCTGTAGAGGACGATATAACTTTAGAGATGATGCTTTCATCATAGGAATAGTAGCTGCTAATGCTGATCCAGAACCAAGGAAGGGATGGGATTCTGCATTTAATGGACTTAGAATATTTCTTGAACGAAATCCAGATGCCAAAAAGAATACCTTTATTTTCGCATATACTAAACCATTTGATCCTCGTGGATTTGATCTAGGAAACTTAGCAAGAATGTGTGGAGTATATGGTAAAGTATACTTCCCAGAGCATTTTGCTCCTCTTATTGGCATATCTGATGAAGAAATGGCTATGTTAATGAACTGTTTTGATGTTCTCCTATCATCATCTAGACGAGAAGGTTTTGGATTACCAATCATAGAAGCTCAAGCATGTGGTATTCCAGTCATTGGAACCAACTTCTCATCTATTCCAGAACTTTTAGGATATGGTAAACATGGCTGGTTGATTAAACAAAAGTCATGGGCATATACTCCGATCAATGGAAAATGTGTTATTCCAGATGAAAAGGATATTGCTAAGAAGATAGAAGAAGCTTACTTTAACGACAAACTTAGAAGAAAATATGGACGTATAGCTCACAAATTTGCTCAGAAGTTTGATTGGGACAAATTAATGAGAGAACAATGGATACCTTATCTTCAATCTAAAGAAAGATTGTTCCAAGGGAAAGAGAACGTTATTGATATTGGGAAAGTAGATGAGATTCTTAAGATCTAGAAGCGAAAGATTTAAAAGATAACAAATACATTAGTAAATTAGAATAAAGGAGTGATCATGTACATGAATCCGATAAGTATGGAGAAATCAGGTCTAAAGGGTGAGTTCGAGATTAAACTCTTTGGTCCAGATGGATTGCTAAAAGACTACAGATTGATCAAAAACTTAACATTGACAGTTGGATTTGATGAAGTTTGTCACATGATGGCAGATCCTAGCTATAGACCTCCAGCATTTGAATATTGTGGAGTTGGAACAGGAACAGTTGCTCCTGCCGTTGGAGATTCTACTCTGGGTGCCGAATTGACTATAGGCTTATCTTCAAGAATTGTGGCTGGGTTTACTCAAAGTTCAGCTACAATCTGGAAGAATGATGCTACATTTGGTGCTGGTACTTGTACAGGGGCTATAACAGAATCAGGTCTCTTTAATAGTTCAGCTCTAGGTGGACAAACTATGCTATGTCGTCAAACTTTCCCTGTGATCAATAAAGGAGAATCAGACACTCTAGTAGTTACATGGCAATATACTCTAAGCTAAGACTGACCTTTTTTCTCTTTTATTTCAAACCATAGGTGTTTAAAGATGGCTAATGAATCGACTGAAATGAAGGATTCCTTGACTTTGAAATTGTTTGGACCAGATGGTAAACTGAAGGAATCTGATCAGAAGATTAAACAATCTTTATTCATTAGATTTTTAAAAGCCTACAAAAGGTGGTTATTAACCTGATTTTTTCTACGCACCTTTCTCTTTTTTCAAGACTTTTGAAGATATCTACTCAGGTTGATAAAGAGGGATATCTTAAATGACATGGTTAACTGGTTGGACTTATCGTAAGTCTCATGTTATTACTGCTCAGACTGGTGCTGGAACTGGCTACCAAAAGCAAATAAAGGTCCACTATGGCTCTGGTTCAGACAGTGGAGAAGATGTTTATTGTAACAGTCATTGCAAGACAGACTTTGGAGACATTCGATTCACAGATGATGATGGAAATACTGAACTCGATTATTGGTTACAAGAAAAGGTTGACAACGACTATGCTATATTCTGGGTTGAAATAGCAGATACCCTAGAATCAAATGCAACTATCTATGTTTACTATGGTAAATCAGATGCTACAACCACAAGCAACTTTAATGCCACCTTTCCATTAAACCAGAATGATTACTTTGATGACCAGACTACAAATACTACTCCGACTGGATGGAGTGCACCTGCTGGTGGCACATTCTATGTAGCAACAGACCAAGTAAAACATGGTGCTAAAAGTGCTAAACATTATAGTGCATCCACTACCCTAGAATATCAATCCACTAAAAGTGTTGGTCCTAATCTTACTAATGTAGCCATTATGTTTTGGATTAGAAAGGGAGATAATAATGTATCCTCACAAAAGTTTTATCTTAAAGATGGGGCTACAGAAGGATTAGCGGTAGGATTATTGAGTAATGGCTACATTAGTTACTATAAGAATGGATGGCAGAACATTATTGCCTATAGTGCTAATACTTGGTATAAGTTGGAGTTTAATAACTTCAACTGGACTACCAGGAAAGCAGATGTCTATGTTGATGATGTTCTAAGGAAGGCTGGTGCAGACTTCGTTTCAACTGCAGCTAACATTGATACTATGACTGAATCTATCTATAAGAATGGTAGTGTTTGGCTTGACTCAATCATAATAAGGAAATATGTAAGTCCAGAACCAGTACATAGTACTTGGGGGGGATCAGAACTTTCTCCAATCTCATTAACTCAAACAATATTATTTTCTCCTCAATTTCTAAATCGAATATATTTGCAAAGAGAAGAGAATGAGTTCTTTCTTGATACATACGTTCTACAAAGTCCTTTTGTTCAAACGATTATTCAAACGATTATGTCATTTTCAGATATAATTTCTAAAGAATTCGATAAAAGATTTTCTCTTAATATGATATTATATGATTCTAGAACTTTCATTATTTTTTCATTCTTAAGTTTCTTTATCAATCTAGAATCCAATTTTTTTAAAGACTTAGAGAAAATTCTATATGAGATAAGAAGAAGAAGAATAGTTGATCAGGAGGGCTGATAATGGCTAATCTTGTTATTGATGATACTGGATTGAACATTGGAACACCATTTAATAAGAGAATTCTTAGAACTTCAGATGGAACAATTCATGTAATAGTCCTTAAAGATCAAGATATTAGACACTATTATTCCCAAGATAATGGACAAACATGGAACTACGCTACTGTTTTTAACTGGTATCCCAATAACGCTTCATTAGCCAAAGATTCAAATGATAATTTGTATATTGCTGCTATTCTAGGACTAAGCGGATCTCATCAATATGGACTATTCAAAGCAACAATTACCAAAGGAAATCCGTGGACTTGGAGTTGGGGAAGTTATAAATTTATTGGATTGAAGAATGAAAATGAAATTGATATTACAATTGATGGCAATAACTATATTCATATAGTTGTAGGGATAATAAGTGGGACGGTAATAAAGTGGGCTAGGAGTGTTGATGGGGGAGCAAACTTTACTGTTATAGACATTTCAACAGTTTGTTACTATCCATCTCCATCTATAGTTCATGATTCCAGTAATAATCTCTTTGTTTTTTATAATCAACTTTACGGTGAATATGTTTCTGCACGAAAGATTACTTACAATGGTGGAATGTCATGGACTGTAGGAGATGAAGTTAGAGTATATGGTATTGATGATACTTATCCATTAGCATTACATATTCTCCCCGATAATAGGATCATTACTGTTTTTAAACACTTTTTTGGTGCTAAAGAACTATGGTTCAAGAAAAGTACCAATCCTTCAGATATAACTGCATGGAATAATGAAGTTATATTGTCAAGTAATGGACTAACATCTCAATTTTTCAGTATCTGTGCTGTTGATTCTTCAATTATCTTTGTTTATTATCATAATCCATCTGGGCAATTGGTATATAGAAAAACCATAGATAGTGGAATAAATTGGGAAAATGAAACGGTTGTTGTGGATGATGCAACTAGCAATGGAGTTAATGTAGTTAGAGAATGTTCTAATAGGGTTGAATATATCTATAAACTTGGAACTACTTCTCAAGTTTATCAAAACTCTTTCTTTTTATCTTCTTTATTCCAAAGTTTGTCTATATATCCATGGATTGTCATTGAATCGGTAGAATCTGGGAAAGGATTGAACTTATCTGATCAATTCAATAGGATTTGGAATCAATTTCGTACTTTAAATGAGATATTACCATTTTTAGAATTCTTTTCTTATTTCCATATCAAATGGCTAGTCTTATTACTATCTAATATTTTTGATTTAGTTGATCAGACATCTTTTCATTTAGATTTCCATAGATTTGAACAAATAAAATTCTTAGGAAAAGGATACCGTGGATATTCTTTCATAGTTTATCTAACATTCAAAAAGATTAATGGAGTAAAGAAAACATTCAAAAGAGTATATGATGTCTTCATTCATGGAAAAAGAGAGAAGGATAATTATGATTGATTATGCTCTTTATTTCTTTGGAGTGCCTGCTTCTGGTGGAAACCAATATGTTAGAAGTCCTTTATGGAGTAATAAAACGGCTGGATTTTCTTTAACATTTTGGATGAGAAGAGTTGACCCTCAAAGAAAAGACTATAGAGATGCAAGCATAGAACCAATAATCCAGAACGGAGTATACGAACCTCCTCCTCGCAATGGATGGGGACTTTATTATGGATTTGGAGGATCTAATCTTCATCAATTTTTCTTAGAAAAAATGTCAACTTCGATAGCTTATGCTGTTAGTTATAATGATGTTATAGATTTATGGTCTTGGACACATATAGCATTAGTTGTAATTGATGCAGGTTCTACTTGCACGACAAGATTTTATGTTAATGGTATTTTACATAGAGAAAGAACAGGAATACCTAAAGTAACGACTCCAGACATTCCTTATACTTATATCGCTCAACAGAAAGAATATGATGGATCGGTTAACATTGAGCATTTATACAGAACTTGGTTAAGAGAAATGCGTTTCTGGGATAGAGAATTGAGTGGTCCAGAAATCTTAGCCGATAAAGATGCTTCTAATCCAGATACTAATCAATTAAAAGTATGGTATCCAATGAATGAAGGAAGTGGAACAACTTTAACTGATAATAGTGGAAACAGTAACGATGGAACTATATTGGGAGTTTCTCCTACTTGGGAAGAACTTTCAACTCTACCTGATTATATTTTTGATGATTCTGGATTAATTTTTTGGACTGCTGTATATGGAACAGCATCAGATAATGAAACAGATAGAAAACATGGTCTTGAATCTTATAAAATTATTTTGTCCAATCAATTATTAGATATATATAGGGATATTCCTCTTACTGGTCCTTATCCAAGCGATGGACGTAATTTCTCTGGTAAATCAAATATAACATTTTGGTTTTATGGAGTAAATAGCAATAGAACCATAAGATTAACCTTTGGAAAGGAACCACGAGCATCTCTTTCAAACTATTTCTATCATGATTTCCCTGATAATTTTTCTGGATGGCAACAGTTTAATATAGTAAAATCTACATTTAGTCAATTTGGAAATCCACTAAATTGGACCCAGATCAAATATATTTCATTCCAAAGTGATGGAAATATTACGGGAACAATCAAAGTCGATCAAATAATGCTTTTCGATACTGAAATTCTTCAAGGAATTAATGAACTTCTTTCTTTACATCCATGGATAGATTGGTCGATGTTTAAAAAAATTCCTCAAGAAAGTCTCCATACAGAGGAAATTTTCTATAAATTACTAAAAAAAGATTCTCTTTCCAGAGACTTTAAGATTAATAGATATAAGAATACCTTTACGAGTTTTCAAATACTTCATAAGAGGAATAAGGAGAGCCTTGACATAGATAACATTTAAGTGTAAGTATTTGTATAAGAATATTAGGAGTGGAATATAAATGTCTCAAGCTTCTCAATATACTGGACTTGAAATGACTTTAGTGCAGGGAGATATCATGGAAATCCACTTTGTTATAAAGGATATTGATGGAAAGATTCAAGATCTAGCTGGCTTTAGTTCCATAAAATTTAAATACAAGAAATACGGGGATGGAAGTACTTCAGAATTAAACGGATGGCTAGTAGATCCTGCCAATGGTAAAATAGGATTTGATTTTGCCTTAACTGGTTGGGAAGCTACAGACTATGATTGTGAGATCGAATTGAAATCTGGAACAGAAGAAATAACATGTCCAGATATCGTTCTTCATATTGTATCAGAATTATAGGTGAATTATATGACTCAACAAGTTGATTTGGAAAAATGGATAGTCAAAGTACGCAAATCAATGGAAAAAATAAAGGATCTTAAACCTAAAGATCGTCTAGAAAAGGTCAAGGATATCTTAGAATGTAATGGTTCCATTGCCTCTTCAGTCAATGGTTGGATGTTTTGGCTAGTATCTCCACCTATCATGGAGAAATTTGATGAGAAAGAATTAGATGATATTCTCAAGAGATTTCAAGAAATAGCCGTAAAGTTCCTAGAAACTGATCTTGAGTATTCTGAAAAGTTCATAAAAGAAAAGAAAATGAAGAAGAAAGATTCTGAAGAGGAAAATAAAACTCCTTACATAAGATAGTGGATGATCATGAGTCAAGAACGAAAAGTTAAAGAGTTAGAAGAAAAGAATACTAATATAGGAACTGCAAAGGACGGAGAACAAATTAAATTGTCAGATAATGCCATCGCTTCTCCTCAATTGGAACCTGTTGAACCCAGGATCATTACCGAGAAAATAGAGTGTCCTGTAGGTCGGGAATGGGACGAAGTTACTAAAAAGTGTGTTCCAAAAGAGGAACAAGCTAAACCTAGCAGAGGAATTTACTTAGTAGCACCTCATGGAAGATGGATAGCAGAAGGTAAAAAGACTATTGTTATCAAGTCTAAAAGATTCGATCTTGATGAAAAGGAACCTCTATATCTTCTAGAAGATTCATTATGTTGGGGCATTATATCACTATCAACACCAGAAGAGATCAATTATCATAGGTTTGATGAGACTAGAAATGAACATAAAATAACAGATGATGAAGCTTTCAGGCGTTGGGGATGGACTAGAGACAAACCGTTATATTTATACAAAATCCAAAGATTGGATATCTGGAAACATCCTAAGCCTGTTAAGATTCCTAGAGGAGTTCAAGTCTTTGTTAATGCTGAGAATATTGAATTCAAAGAATTTAAGAACCTTTCCCTTCAGGAATTAGAGTATTGGCATGCTTATGCTCATGGGAGAAAAATACCTAGAATGCACTTTCAGATTCTGAAAGAGTTCAATACTAGGGCTCATCCTCATTTACATATGGATTATCTTGATAGAATTCCAGAATTAATGTGGATGGTAAGAGATATTATTAAAGAACAGAAGAGTTCTGGCAAAGATATTGAAGAACTTATCAAAGATTGGAAATCTTACAATGTATCGGAGCTTATTAAAACTGCTGGAGGTAGATCTATTCTAGCTGATGATCATAGAATTGTCCATACTTGGTGGAATAATCTCCAAAAAGGTAAGGCTATGAAGTCTCCTCAATTTAAAGACTATGGTCTTAATGAACAGAAACGGATAGTTAAGAGACTCCATGAACGTATAGTTAGTGCTTTTGAGAAACTAAAATGGAATCATAAGACTCCTATGTCTGATGATGAATTGGCTTTTGATGCTAAGAAAATTACTCAAGCTGATATGGAGAATATTGATGATACTTTCATTAAGAAATTAACAGATAGTCAACTTAAAGAACTCCATGATAAAGTTCATGCTGTATTTAAGGAAATAGGTAAAGTAACTGAACCAGTACAGAATGCTCACATCTTCATATGGAATGCCATGAGAAGTAGAGGCATTCAACATGGTCCAATGGAAGATAAATTGGATGAAGAAACAGCTTTAGAGGTTGTCGAATATCCAAAACCAGAAGGATTGAAGGATGAAATATTATTAAAGGATGTTCTGGATGCATTTCCAGAAAGAATTGTATTAACAGAGTCTCCTCAACATGTACATCTTGTTGGAAGGATAGTTAATGAAGGTAGGATTCCATTAGACCATGATATAGATCTATTATTCAAACAGAAGTTTTCTGATGTACGTATTATCTATGAGTTCCTTAAAGGACTTCGAGCAAAGAATCCAGAAATAGCCAAGAGAATCCATTTTGTCTTTGATCCATGGGGACCCCAAATAGGCTATTCTGTACCATTATATCATATAGCATATCAGAAACTTGGTGATGCTGAACTTGTTAAACATCATCCTTTTGAATACCTAGCCAAGGAACAATCTGTTAAACCCATGACTCCATTTAGATCTTTAAAGGTTCAAACAGGATTCAATAAACATGAATTCTTTGATCCTCAGATGCTTTGGGATAATTGGGCTGCAGATCATATTGGAAAAGGAATAGTTCTTCAGAAGAAATATGATGGAATGAGATTCCAGATTCATAGAGATGGAGATCAAATAAAGATCATTACTGAAGATAAACAACGGGATAGAGCAGATATATTCAAGAAATCAATTAAAGAATTATTGGATAAGTCTAAGGAAAAACAATTCATTCTTGATGCCGAAATGGTTGAATATGATTGTAGAGGCAAACAAGTAAATGATAAAGAAGCTGTTTGTGATACTATTCCAAGGGAAAATATGATCCCGTGGGTAACTGCAGAAAAGAAAGTAATGGATGATGAAGGTATTACTTTCCATATTCATGATTGTCTCTATATTGGTAAAGAAGGGGATATTCATGACAAAGGTTATCTAGAACGTTACAATAAGATCAAAGAAATCATATCAGGAAACTTAGAGCATTGGCGAATAGTTCCTTCAGCTATAGCTAATGATAAAAGATCCTTTGAAGCTGCTCTTAATAAAGTAGTAAGAATCAGAGGTTCAGAAGGAGCAATGTTAAAAGTGAAAGATTCACCATATCTTCTATCTGGAAGAACTCCTGAATGGGCTAAGATAAAGAATGTTAAAGAAATAGATGTCATGGTATGGAAAGTAATTCCAAAGATCAACAAGAAAACAGGGCAGCCTATGCCAGGTCAATACATGTATGATGCAGTATTTCAAGTTCCATGTAATATGGAAGGACAAATAGTGGAAGATAGATTCGTAAAGGAAGATGGTAAGTGTTATTCTATCATCGGAAGAACCTATTCTACTGGAGTCAAAGCATCTAAAGGAGACATTATTACAGTCCAACCTATACGTGTAGCTGAGATGAAGAAGGGAGATAAAATCTTCTATACATGGATGTTCCCTAATTTCAAGATGAAGAGGATAGATAAACATGAACCAGATACAATTGATACTGTTAGAAAATTAATAAAGAAAGGAACAGAACCTTTATCTGATGAAGTAATCAAGATCCGTCTTTTAAATTGTCCATTCTCTGAGAATTCTTCTACTTGTCCATTAAAAGAAAGATTCTTTATTCCAAGGGATCAATTATCTGCAAAGTTCTCCAAGGAGTATCTTAAGTTCCCAATAGCTTGTCCTCATGCATTTCACTTTAGATGTAGATTCATTAAGGGATATTATTATGGAGAAAAGATGTTAGGGAAGATAAAGAATTCAGAAAATCTTTCCAACGAACCTCTATATGAGGAGGTAGAAAACCCATGAGCAATAAGACATTATCTGGAATGTTCATACAGCCATGGATGTTAAATATTCTAAGTTTACCCCATATGCTACAAGATGTTGGTATCCAAAGATTCATGGAATATCCAGAAAAGAATTCTGAAAGAAAGTTTGTAATGCAATCTCACATTCGTGGAGAATCTCAACATTTGGACTTTCGTATGGAAGTTGATGATCATTTAAATGGATGGAGCATAGTTGGTGGAAGTACATCTGATCCAGTTACTCCTGAAAAGATGAATAATACTAGAAATAAAGGATTTAGAGCCGAAACCAAATGCTATTCAGTTCATTGTGATGAATGGATGTATGATGTAGAGGAACAATCTGATGGTACATTCTTAGCCAACTACAAGGTAGAACTTGAATCGTTATCATATGAGGAAGGACTAGAAGAACTAGCTAGACAACCAAAGATATGGTTAAAGGTTCATGGTGATATTAAACCTGGTAAGGTTGGTGCTGGGGCAGAAGCTCCAGGTAGATTTGATATTCTTATATCGGGACATTACTGGGAAGGTACTCAGAAACCCTATTTCCATGAATACTTTGTCAAAGGAGGTCCATTTGAGAAATATACAAGGATCATTTTCCGAGGAGTAAGAGTTGCAAGGATAGATCCAGATACTAAGAAACCAATGAAAGGACAGTTTGAAATGTTATGGAGATGTATGATTCCAGGTGATCAAATAGCTTATACCATGAAAAGAGGAATAAAGAAAGGATGGAAACCTCCAAAAGATGTTATTCCAATACCTCCAGATCAACGTTCAGGAGAATTCTGGGATAAATGGCAAGAATATATGAAGACTAAAACTCCTAAAGAACCAGAGAACAAAGGATTGACGCATAAAGATTGTGCGAAGTTTGAAGGGTGCAAATCATGCCCAGATCCAGACGGTCCAGCTTGTGACAACTTTATTCCTTCAGAGAAATTGACTAAGGAATTAGAACAATTACCATTTGCTGGATATAAGAACTTTGCTGATTGTGTAAGAAAAGTAATGGCTAAGAAAGAAACATGGGACAAGGAAAGAGCTTCTGCTTATTGTGCTGCAATAGCACGAAAGGTAGGAGAATTGTCTAAAGCAAGATTTGTCTTACAAAGAAACTCATGGATGGGACCTGTTCATGTACGTGGAATACCTGGGAATGAATGGTATTTAAGAATAGAAGATGGTCGGGGAAAGCCTAGATCATGGGTGTTAACTGAAGGTAGTCCAATTTTTGAACAGCCTTTACCAATGAATTATGAGGGACGAGTAGCCAAAAGATGGTTTTCCTTTGAAGGAGTTATCAAACCTGGTCATGAATATAATCCTAATAAAGACTTAGATGCTAAAATGTCTATAGAAGATAAAGGATCAGTTGATTGGGAAAGTACTTTGGATAAAGGGGTGGAGACAATTAATGCCAAGTTCCATGGTGAGAGATTGAAAGGAGAATGGTCTTTAACTCAAGAAGAGAAAGGACAAGATACGTTTACAATTGAAAAATTAAGTCTAGATGAACTTAAAAAGTTTGATTTTGTATTACATAGACACTACTGGGATGAAAAAGAACATTGGGATTTGAGATGGAAAGTATCCGATAACCACAAGTTGGAACTTAATATATACAAGAATCCATTGGGTTTGAAAGAAGACGAACCAGTTGATGGTGTTTTTAAGGATATTGAAGAAACTCCCGAAGAAGTCAACTATTGGATGATTCCTGAAGGAACTAAAGTAGAAAGGAAAGTTGGAGAATTACAGACTTATATAGATGTTTTAGATCATGGTAGTATTACAATCATAGATCAAAACCCCAATTTCATATCAATGGAAATCAATGGAGAGAAGTTAAAAGGATACTTTATAGCCAAGAAAGAAGAGAATGGATGGATCTTTCAACGATCTGCATTACCTAAAGGACATTCTTTAGGAGAAGAACCTGTTAAATATAGTCCATTCCTCAAGAAACAGAAAGAAGGATGGGATTATTACTGGTTGTATATCTATGATATGAGAGCATTTAGTAGATGTATAGGAGACTTTAGACAATATCTTCCAAATGTTCAAGTCCCAGGATATGTTGAAGAGATTTCAGTATGCTTATATCCAAGACCTGGAACAGTCCATGGAGCAAGAGTTGTAGCAGTTAAGATTGATGTTGATACTGATCAAAAAGATGTTGAATCATGGATCAAGAGAGAGAAATTGGATACATGGGAAGGAGCATTAATACGAAATGAAGAAGAAAAGTGTTCTCCATGTGAAATGCTAAAGCCTGAAGATGTTCCAAAGATTCCAATTGAGACTCCTAAATCAATTGAAGATATGACTGATGCAGAATTAGATGCTACTGTTAATGAAATATTGAAACGAATAAAAAAGAAAGTTACAGAATCTGAAGGAAAGGATGAATTAGAGAAGAAGAAACTTGACCTAGAATTGAAGAAGAAGAAATTAGAATTGGTCAATAAATGGTTGGAGGCTAATAAAGATTGAAGATCTATAAAGATAAAGCTATGACAGAGGAACTAGATACTATAGACTTTGGTCGTGTAGAAGCTGGAACTACTAAGGAAAAGAAAGTATGGGTCCATAATCACATTAAAGGATATCTTGTGGAAATTCAAGTTGAGATTATTCCCTTTAGAGATGATATCGAGGTTCTTTTCCCAAAAGAAATAGATCCAGGAGACGTTATTCCTGTTGTTCTACGATGGTCTCCAAGTCTAAAATTGGAAGAAGGACTTAGCGTTAAACTCAAAATAAAAGGATTGGAAGTGTTTCAAGCTCCAAGAGAGTGATAAAATGACGATAGAGATTAAAAATGCTAAAGAAGAATCCGAAAAAGAAAGATGTGAGAACTGTCCTTTAATGAAGAACTTCATGGAAGAAGTAAGAAAAGCAACAGAAAATGCTCTTAAAGCTCAAGAGTATTATATGGATCAAGTTAAAAAAGTTAATCAAACTTTAGCAAAATATACCAAGAAATTGAATGATCTAGAAAAGTGATAATTCAATGGCTGGAACAGTAGTCTCTGATTTAACAGATATTAGTTTATGTGAAGCTGTTGGAAGTTGGAGTGGTACACCTACACCCACTCTTCAAGACCCATTAGTATTCACTGCTAAACAAGGGACATATTGTATGCAGAGCTATTCTGCTTCTGCTGTAACTAGAAGTGGAAGGTGGGACTTTGGTGCAACTTCAGGCTATTGGAAAGATTTTACTGGTAAATTCTTTTATATGTGGATGGCATTTAGTATGAAAGACTATTCTGCTTCAGCAGGAACAATAAAACTTAGGTTAACAGATGGAGCAGGTAAAAACCGTGATTGGTATATCTTTGATAAAACTACATTACCTCACATTGGCTGGATATGTTGGGTTGTCCATGCAGAATATGGTTATGATGCTTCAGATAGTGGGTTTGATTTAACCCAAATAAGATATGCTGGTTTCTTTACAACTGATACTCTTAAAGGTAAAGCATATGTTTATTGGGATGCTGTTAGATTTGGAACTGGGTTAAGTATTAAAGGTGGGACTTCTGGAGACTCTGCTATATGGGAAAATTTCTATACTGATGAAGGAACTTATGCTTATGGAGTAGTAGATAAAAGAGGTGGAGTATATTTTATTAAGGGACAAATTGGTATAGGTTCAATGACAGTAGATGAAAGCACATATTTTAAAGATTTAAATCAAGTTGTAATATTTGAAGATATAAAAGGAACTCCTAGTGGAGTATATGAGATTAAAGGGAAAAGAGCAGGTAGTGGAAGTGGAACTACTAAAATATTCTTTGGAACATCTGGAATATCTGGATGTTTTATACGTGCATCTACAAGTATGAAGTTTAAGTTTACTATGACTGATAGTGGTATAACAGAGTTTGGATTCCACGCATGTTTATTTGTTAATGCTGATACTATAAGTTTCCCAGTATATAGTGCTAATAAAGAAGTTCGTAATAGCAGTTTTATAGGCTGTGCAAAAGTATCTTCAAGCACAACTATGATGATTAGCTGTAACTTTGTTAGTTCTCCAGCGATAGCAGTAACTTATAGCACTTATCTCACTTATTGTAACTTTATCGGTTGTGCTGTTGGCATAGAGATAGTAGATAGTCAGACCTTTGTAGGATTAGTATTTACTAACTGTACTTATGATGTTAAGAAGACTACTGGTGATGCAGGAGTAGTAACTAATACTTTCAGTTCTAATGCTGGTACATATGATCCTGCTGGAAGTGTAGTTACTTTCATAACAAGTGTTACTCTCAGGTTAAGTCATCTTATACAAAATAGTGAAGTGGTAATAGTAACCCATGGAACTACAACAGAAGAAGCACATGTTGAAAATGTAACAGATTATAATGCAACTGATGGATATTATTTTGACTATCCTTTCAATTGGACAGCAAATCATTATGTTGATATATTCATAACGAAGAATGATTATGAATGGTTTTCCATGATGAACTATTTACTCTTAAACGTTAATACAACTCTTCCAATATCCCAAAGGAAGGATCGAGTTTATGCTAACCCATAAATTTAAATATAGATGAATGATAATAAATAAGTAGGAGTGAAAGAAAAATGACTTTAATTACAGATCCAGACAATTTGAATCAAAACACAGAGGTAGTTTTCAGTGAATCTGGAGGAACTTTGACAATTCAATTGATAAAAACAGGGAACTTGAGTGATGATGGTGTTACTCTACAATGTCTATATTCATTCTGTAAGGAAGAATGGAAGATAGATAATACTCTTATCAAATATCCTTTCCCATTCACAGCTATTACAGAAGAGAAATTCGAACTTGTGAATGGATGGGACTTTAAAGATGATACTACTAAACAATTAATTAGAACAGGTGGATGGGCTTTAAAGGATGCTTCTGGTGTTTCAGAAGAAGAGTATTCTGGTATAGTTACTCTAGGAGTTATTGGTGGTTCAGATCAAGTTTATTATCTCCAAATAGATTCTGCTACTATTTCTCCAACAAATATTGTTCTAACTGGAGTAGTTAATCAGGCAGTCAAGGTCTATGGTGATGTTACCCATGGCGATTTTGACTATAGGACCTTCTTTAAGTTATTTATTAGAACATATGCCAAGACTTATTCATCAGCTTCTTTGACAGATATTGGTGTTACTACCATGACATATCAGGTATATCGCCTTCCATTGGCTAATTCATCGGATTTGAAAGTAGTAGCAAATGATACTACAGTTGATGGAAGTACTCCATATACTGGAATGTCTATTACATGGTATGCAGGTGCTCAAGAAAGAACTGGTCTAGTTGGTGGATCGGGATACTTCCATGTAATTGTTGATGGTAATCAAGGAACAGCAGAGCAAATATACACATATGTTCAAAGACAATTGAGAAAGGCTACCGATATTGATGCTGGTGCAGGGAATATAATAGGCAAGACTTGTTCAGCATTAACGCATTTCATTGGAGATATTTTGTATACTGATCTTTATGCTTCTGGAAAAGGAACCTTCATAGATGATTATCAAGCAGTTGATGAAACTAGATTATACTTTACTGAAGATGATGGTGATTCTAGAAACTTCCCATATGCAGCAGTATTAACATTACAATTTGGTGATAACTTGATAGCAGATTCGCTTGCTAAATATTGGATATTCTTTACATCATCTATTGATCCTACTGGAAATGACTATGGAACTTCTGGTGCTATTATAGTTGATACTAATTCTTCAGTAGCAACAACTACAAGAGCAAGAGCAAGCAATGTGGCTACGATAGGAACAGCAAGCGTTCATGGATTAGCTATTGGAGATGGTATACATGTAACTGGCTTAGGTGGAACTGGTTACAATGGAAACTGGATAGTAGCTTCAGTCCCAGATACAACTCATATTACTTATGCATGTACTGGAGATCCTGAATCTGAGCAAGCAGATACTGGTGGAACTGTTAGAAGGGCAATGATTGGTAATATAAGTGGAGCTTCAAGTAAACAATTAACATTTGCTTATGATACTAATGTTCAAAGAGGAAACGTTAGTTCTGCAGATGCTCCAATAACTGTTGTAGCTATAGGAATATCAACTGCTCAGTTCGTAAAAGCAACTGGAACTATTTATAGATCCTTGACCAATACAGTGTCTCTGGTAGCTGCTCTAGAA
>Ga0315296_10000268_pt1 | contig 48144 bp, 46 predicted proteins | sample YL17G14_18_MG_FD_203921 | JGI IMG/M metagenome (GOLD analysis project Ga0315296, IMG submission 203921) | Sediment microbial communities from Yellowstone Lake, YNP, Wyoming, USA - YL17G14_18 | ecosystem: Environmental > Aquatic > Freshwater > Lake > Sediment | place: USA: Wyoming | collected... | reverse complement strand
TGAAAGAAAATACTACTATGTAGTCGTGAAGTGAACCAGTACCCTTTCCAAGGGCAACTCATAGACATCGCATGCCGTAATTCAAGGAAAGAATTTCAGATCATGGAAAATGATAGAGAGACAAAGTATCCCTTGAAATTTCTTGAAGGCGCATATATGATGCGACTCCTTGCCATTCTGATTCTGTTGGTTCTTGTTGGGTCGTGGGTTGGTGCTCAGAGTGACGTCAAGGTCGTGCCCGAAGTTCTCTTCAAGAATCTCGACTTCCCTGACGCACTTGCTTTCGCGCCAGATGGCAGAATCTTCTTCAACGAGAAAACCGGCAGCGTCCGCGTAATCCAGAATGAGAACGTTCAGACTCAATCCTTCGCGAAACTAGACGTCGTGTCGGCTGGCGAACAAGGCCTTCTTGGGTTAGCTTTGCATCCGAATTTCGCTTCGAATGGTTTCCTGTATGTCTACTACACATACACTAACGGGACGTTCTTTCATTCAGGGATACGTAGGTACACGGCCGTTGGAAATACTGGAACAAACCCCACAAACATCCTCGACATAACCAACCCGACTGGCAGCCGCTATCACAACGGCGGATACATCAAATTCGGGCCCGACGGCAAATTGTACGTGCAAGTTGGCGAATTCCAAAATCCAAACCTATCTCAGGATCTATCAGTCTACGCTGGCAAAATCCTTCGAATGAACGATGACGGCTCAGTGCCAGCGGATAATCCATTCAAGGGAAGTCTCGTCTATGCATATGGGATCAGAAACGCTTTCGGCATGGACTTCGACCCGATCACGGGCATGTTGATTGCAACGGAAGCAGGGCCCGATACGGATGAGATTAACATAATCACTGCAGGCGCAAACTACGGCTGGCCCGGATGCATTGGTATATGCAACAACACCGCAGACAAAGATCCTATCATAACATTCAGCCCGGCAACTACACCGACGGGCATTGCCTATGCCTCACCCAATAGGTTCTACTTCGGCGAGTGGAGCGCTGCCGATCTCAAACGACTTGAACTCACACCAGACGGAAAAGTGGTGTCAATCGAGCAAGTCTTTGCGTTGAACACTCCCGGGAATGGCATCGTGGGTGTCGAACGCAGTCCAGACGGCAACATCTACTTCTCGACAATAACCGCAATCTACGTCTATCGCCTGAAGCCCCAGCAAACCCTGACATCCACAACGCAAGTTGTCTATGAGTATGACCCTTGAGAGGCATCGATCATTATTGCGGTCGTCTTGGTCGTGCTCATTGTAGTTGCTGGATTGCTGCTATACCGACGAAAGCCAAATCGCTCTCACAAAGCGTAGCATATCTCTACCGCTTGTAGGGTTGGCCTGTGAAAGCGAATGTCTTGAAGAGTTCATAGACCTTCTCAGGTATACCTTCAACGACATTGAGGCCCATTGCTCGAGCTACGTCTAGGGTGATGGGTGTTGCATGTGACATGTAACCTCGAGCCAAGAAGTCCGCAACTCGTTCCGCCTGCTCTTTCTCCATCTTTCCTTCTAGGAGCCACAGCACAAAGGCCTTCGCGTTCTCAGTCTCTAGGTTGGCGACGTCTGACATGATCACCATTCGGTCCGTAATGTTCTGAATTGGCTTGGTCTTGATGAGCGTCGCTAGAGAGCTAGCGGGCCACATGCCGTCAGGTGTGGGAATCTGCGGATCCACCGGTCCCAGGACACTGTACTTCTCCATCCGGATTTCGTCAGCTGCAAGGCTCATGAGTGAACCGCCGGACATGGCGTAGAAGGGAACCATAACTGTAACCTTACCGCTGTGAAACTTGATCGCCATCGCCATCATTTGCGCCGCCAGAGCATAACCTCCCGGCGTGTGGAGAATGAGATCGATCGGTTTGTCATCCGGTGTTTTGCGAAACTCTTGGAGAATCTTCTCTGTGTCCTCGATCCCGATCTCAGGTTCTTCGTCAGCCCCCTTCCAAAGCTCCTTCTTGTGAATCATTGTGATGACTTTGGTGCCACGCTCCCGTTCAATCCCCTCAATAATCCGCCCACGCCATGCTAAGATCTCAGCTTTGGTAGTAGGCCTCTTAGACGCCGCTGTGGTCGATGCTGTTTCCGAGGCAGGTGTCTGTCCGTTGCCTGCTGTCTCCTGCTGGGTCTCGTTCTCGCTGTCCTCCTCGCCCTTTTCCTCAGCTACCTCGGAATCTCCTCCGGTCGATTTTTGCGAGGATGACTGCTTCTGCTGGCGTATGAAGTAGATGAGGACCAGTGAATTGAGGGCAGAGATCAGAATTAGCCCTAATCCCAGGATTATTTCTGCGTCCAAGTCCAATCTCGCTTCGACCTACTGATCATAGACCTTGCCAGGCTTCTTTCCAACACCGAATTCGATTGTTTCGAAGAGCTGATGCACCTTTTCCGGGACGCCTTCCGTCACATTGAGGCCGATAGCCCGTGCGACATCCAGAGTAATGGGAGTCGTGCTTGCCATGAAGCCACCCACGAGAAAGTTAGCAACCTGAGCAGTCTGGTCCTCGGTCATTTTGTCTGCCAAGAGCCATTTGACAAATTCCGCTGCGTTCTCGGTTTCCATTCGTGCTTTTTCTGATAGCAGGATTGTGCGATCAGCTATCAACTCCACAGGTTTTCGTTTCAAGATTGCCATTATCCAGTTAGCAGGCATCTCGTCGATTTGCGGCTCTACCGGGGCAAGGATACTGTATTTTTCCATCATGATCTCATCCGCAGCAAGCGCCAGGTATGTCCCACTCGACATGGCGTAGAACGGAACCATCACCGTTACCTTTGCCGGGTGATGTTTCAAAGCCATGGCCATCATGTCAGCAGCGAAAGTCAAACCTCCTTCAGTGTGAACGATGAAATCTATCGGCTTGTCACGCGGGGTTTCCCGTACCGCCTGCAATATTGTTTCTGATTCTTCAAGAACGATTTCGGGTTCGTCGTCGTCTGTACTCCATGGCTCTTTTCGATGGATTAGAGTGATGATCCTTGTACCGCGTTCCTCCTCAAGCTGACGTATCAACTGTGACCTTCGGGCAAGAATCTGCTCCTTCGTAGAAGCCCCTGCTTCTTCCTCGCCATCTTCCTCTTCGTTTTCTTCTTCGTCCTCGGCTTCCTCAGCAGCTTCAGCCCGCGCAGGTGTGGGCTGAAGTCTACGCATGACATAGAGACTCGTCAGCGCATTGATCCCAACCGAGGCGACTATTGCCGCAGCGAGGAGAGTCTCCAGTTCTGCCACTACAATTCACCATTTTCGAAGAGCAAGAGCGGACGTTCCAACGTGAATGATGGCGCACGGCATCTAAAGGTTTTCGAGACCTCAAAAAGCCTCTATTGAGCAGCAGTCTGCATAGTCATTCCCTCGCATTCATCAAGAGCGAGGTGTGTCTGACAAAGCACATCGCAATATTGATTTTTCAGATATAACATGCGTAGTGTTGATTCTTCTTGAACCAGAGACTCACCATACCACTCACAAACTTGCAGAGAGAATCTGAATCGGTGCTTGAGCTGAAGGACGCGAGAATAGTTCCCTTCTCACTTGTCGATAACAAAGTGGCCTCGATCGTAACAAAGATCTTTCGGACCGCTCCGCCATTCTACTTCGAAACTGCAGTGAACTCTGATATTCGTGTTGCATTCGACAGAGTTTTGATTGCGTTCAAGCTATTCAAAAACGAGCCGCTTCTTGCTAGAGTGTTTTTCATTGATGGCGAAGTCCATGAATTTCAAGAGTATATTTACTACGTTGGTCCCGCTCGACGGACAACCCCGTTATACCATCTTACATTAGATGAGGAGACAAGATTCAAACAGTTCTGGGAGCACCATAGAACAATTAACTCTAGCAACTTCGCGGTATATCGATTCCCCCTCGCTGATTATGGACCTTACTTGAGATCGAGTTTTGTGAATTATGTTGAGTCGCTTGAATACCTCCTTGTTCCGGATTCTGACGAGGGTGAGATATCCTACAAATTCAGATCGAGAGGCGCGATAATCCTTGGAATCAACGAAAGCCCTGAAGCAAAGAAGAACATCTTCCAACGTCTGAAGTGGGAATACTCTCTCAGATCCGCGATCGTTCACGGTAACGATGAATCCGAACCAATGCAGCGGTTGAGCAAATTGTCAGGAAGCGATTTAGGTTGGGATGATGCGCTCTCTCTTGTTAGAAACGATTCCCGATTAACAATTCGGTATTTCTTTAGAGAAGGCTGCTTAGATGATAGATCCAAACGGAGAGAGCTTTTGGAAACTCGACTGATATTCGAATTTGCGCGCGGGAATGATTAGAAGGAGAGTCGGACTGCAGGCTCTTGCTAATCCACGAATCTTGGCACTTCGATCTTGGCGGGTTCGTAGTCCTCGAGCTTCCCATTCAGGAATCCATCGTACGCCTGTAGGTCGAGCAATCCGTGACCGCAATTGTTGAACGTTATGACCTTCTTTTCACCGGTTTTCTTGCATTTGAGAGCCTCGTCGATCGCGTATTTCACGATATGTGCCGTCTCTGGAGCTGTGATCATGCCTTCTGTCTGAGCTAGAATTCGGGCTGCTTCGAAGACTTCTGTTTGCGAATAGGCTACTGAGGTCATGTAACCTTTGTTGATGAGGAAACTAAGGGACGGTGCTTTTCCGTGATATCGAAGTCCTCCGGCATGTATTGGAGGTGGCTGATACTTGTGCCCTATGGTGTACATCTTCAGTAGCGGCGTCATTTCCGCTGTGTCTCCGAAGTCGTACGTGTACAGGCCACGAGTTGTGGACGGAGCAGCTTTGGCTTCGCAGGCGACGAATTGGGTTGCCGATTTTCCTTTCAGTTTATCAGCCATGAACGGGTAAGCGAATCCTGCAAAATTCGAACCGCCACCTATACATCCACAAATGACATCAGGTTCGACATCGATCATCTCAAATTGTTTCTTCGATTCCAACCCAATTATGGTCTGATGTAAGAGCACGTGATTTAGAACGGACCCCAAGCAATACCGTGTATTATCGTGGCCTAGGGCATCTTCGATAGCTTCACTTATCGCAATCCCGAGTGAACCGTGATTACTTGGATCAGACTCCAGAAGACTTCTTCCAAATTTCGTATTTTTGCTTGGCGAGGCGACAACGTCAGCTCCGTGAACTTCCATCATGATCCTGCGTCCAGGTTTCTGATCGTAGCTCACGCGAACCATGTAGACACTGCACTTCAATCCGAACAGTGCAGAAGCCATCGCCAGGGCAGTTCCCCACTGTCCAGCTCCAGTCTCAGTTACCACGCGTTCGTTTCCCTGAACCATGTTGTAGTATGCTTGCGCAATCGCGGTGTTGGGTTTGTGACTTCCGGTTGGGTTGACGTATTCACACTTGTAATAGATCTCGGCAGGCGTGTTGAGAAACTTCTCCAGCCTTCTCGCGCGGAGGAGCGGTGTGGGACGGGGGAGGCGCAGATACGCATCATATACCTCGTCGGGGATTTTGATGAAACGTTCTGTCGAAACTTCCTGCATGATCAAGTCTTTCGCGAAAAGTCGAAGCAACGGCTCAGGTGACATCGGTTTCAGTGTTTTCGGGTCAAGTGGAGGGGGCAACGGTTCTGGGAGGTCTGCGAGTATGTTGTACCAGTGTGTGGGCATCTCGTCTTGGGGAAGGTAAACCGCATGTTCCTTGTCGACTGGATGTTTTGACATAAGTTCGCTCTCCTGTGGATTGGTGTCGTCTGCAAGCGCCATAGCAGCATTTAAGACTTTGTTGCACATTTCTGTACGTCAGAGGTCGATGCGCGAACATGTGGAGGCAAATCTCCGAACGACTCAGAGAATACCCTGCCAAGCTGAAAGTCGCCAAAGCACTTGTCGAGCTAGGACTAAGTGTCAAAGAAGGATCAAAGATCTACTGTGGCGGAATCGAGCTCTCAGACGTCAAGATCGCGCGATACCTCGACGTAGACCGTCGAACTGTAAGAGACACGGCACAATTGATTTCCTCAGACCCAGTTCTCAAATCCGTCTTCGAGAGAATTCGCCCAGTAGGGCCATTCCTTGCCGACGCGGCCAGATTTCTGGGATATAGTGTCATCGAGATCTATGCAGATCCTCATACAGTAGGAATTGTAGCGCAGGCGGCATCTCTAATCGCGCAAGAGAAAATCGCGATTAGACAGGCTGTGGCAGATGACCCGGACCTCACACCCGAACCGAAACTCACCTTGGTCGTCGAGAAAGAGCCTTCAGGAGTAATTCTGCAGAGAATGTTGAAAATCCCTGGCGTGATGAAAATTTCCACTTATTGAAGCTAGGAAGAGGCGCTGATCGGGATTAGTTTTCGAATACGTTTCCGGGTGATAGAATCATGTTTGGATCTAGCGCTCGTTTGGTTGCGATCATCTCATTGAGCGCGCTCTCGCTGAACATGAGTCTGAGTAGGTGTTTCTTCATTTTTCCAATTCCATGTTCGGCTGAAACGGTGCCTCCGAACGCCACGGCTTCGCGAGCGAGTTCCTCAGCAAGTCGTTCAGCTTGAGTGAGTTCTTCTTGATTCCTGGGAAGTATGTTAATGTGGAGATGGTTCTCCGCGACATGACCGAAGACGTAGTGCTCTAGATTTGACGCTTTGAGGATTTGCGAGTAGGATTTGACCATTAGTTCAAGTTTCTCGTCGGGCACCGAGGTATCGGTTCCGATCTTATGCATTCCTTGAACCTGTTTCTTGCGCTGTGCGACGATTTTGTTGATGGATTCAGGAATAGCGTGTCTCAATTGCTTCAAAAGCTCTATTGTGCGTTCGTCCATTCCGGTGACCGCGTTATCTAGAGATGAATGGAAATCCTCCAGCGGCTTTTGGAGAAATCCAACTGCCTCAGCCAGATCCTGATAGGAGAATTCACAGAGAATCGCTCCGACTGTTTTCTCGTCAGGTAACTTAATTCCTGCTCCGGGTCCACCATCCTGTCTCATTTTCCGAAGCAAGTCGAGCGAATTGTGGTCAAGATACTCCAGCGAATGTACCCTCAAAGAAGCATTGGGATCCTTGAGTGAGCGAACTCGAATCACAAACCCGACCGCGTCATCCTCCGAGGGAAAGAACGCAAGGAACATTGCGATATGTGCAGGCACGACCGTCAAGGCGACTTCGATTAACGTTATCACTCCTAGAGTCCCTTCTGATCCGATGAAGAGGTCTATCAGATCCATTTTCTCCATACTGAGATAACCCGCCGTGGACTTTGCATGGGGCGATTCGTATGAGGGTATCGGGATAGTCTTGACTCTGCCATCCAAGCTTTTGATTCTGACCGTTCTACTCAAGTCGAGCGAGTTTTCTCCGCGACGAATCTCGAGAACATCGTCCGTGGCCAGAACGACTCTGAGGGCTCGTACGTGATTCCGCGTGCGTCCGAATAGATAGGTTCTGGCCCCTGAAGCGTCGGTTGCGACAGTACCTCCCAATGATGCTGAGTCCTCTGTAGGGTCAGGTGGGTAGAAGCATCGATGAGCATCAGTCAGAAAACGAGGCAAATCCTTCCAACCCGGATCTGAGGATACGTCCCCGCTGACCAAATCCTTCTTCAAAATCCGGTCCTGGAAATCCTTTAACCTGATTCCTGGCTGAACAGTGATGCGCCATTCGTTGCTTCTTTCATCCCATCGTATACCGACGATTCGGTTCATCCTATCCAAGGCCAGCAGTGCACCACCATGTGGAACGGCACCTCCTACGATCCCCGTCCTCCCACCCGACAGCGTCACAGCCATCTTCCTCTGATTCATCTCTCGTAGGAAATCCGCAACTTGCTTCTCGAATGTAGGGAAAAAGATAGTTTGAGCGCGCCCGGGACCAAGCCCCGATTCATCCGCGAGATAAGATGCAAATCTGGACTCCACAAGCGCTTCGGAATCAACCCTAACGGAACCATCGTCCTCAACGCCGGAAAGCGGTGGAACGGCTGTGATCTCAATCAAGAACTGATTCAGACCATCGAAGTCCTGCGCCCAGACTGAGCACTTTCATTTGGGCGAGTGTTCACCCAGTCGTTCGTAGGAGACGATTTCCTCTAGGGGTTTGCGCATTTTCTTGCGTTTCGTCTTAGGTTCCTTTGGATAGCCGAATGGTATGACGGTGACTAGCTTCATTCTTTGGGGTGCGCCTAAGAGGTCTTTCACTGCGTCTTCGTAGAAGTTTGTGACCCAGCAGGCTCCGATGCCCAGTTCCCAAGCTGCCAAAACCATGTTATGTATCGCGCGCGTACCATCGATCTCAGGAAGTTTCGCTCCGTCCATTAAGATCGCAATGGCGAGCGGTGCCTTCGCGATGTGAGCGCCCGTGGGAGTCAGCGACGCAATCTTGTTCAGAGTCTCCTTGTTCCTGATAACGACAAACTGCCACGGCTGTGAGTTCTTTGAGCTAGGGGCCAAACGTCCCGCCTCCAAGATTCTGAGAAGACTCTCATCACCGATGGGTTTGTCGAGATATTCACGTATCTCTCGTCGTGTCCTGATGCAGGTGAAGGTGTCCAACGTTGGAATCACAAGTTGGGCAAGCGATAAATGGGCCTCAAGAATAACGTTGCTATCTTACTCTGGTGTCAGTTTTGCAGGCGATTCAGAAAGTCAACGACATTATGGTACGGAAGGTCATAACAGCCAAACCCGCAACTACTCTGACGGAAATTGCCCGTCTGATGCGCAAGAACCGTATAGGCAGCGTAATCATAGTCAAAAACAGGAAGCCAGCTGGCATCTTGACTGAGAGCGACTTCATCAAGCTCGTTGCACGAGGAACAGACATGAAAAACGCGGTAGCGGAAGACTTCATGAACAGAAATGTTGTCACCTGCGAAGCGTCAATAACCGTAATCGACGCCTTGATGGTCATGCGCTCTGAGAGAATTCGTCATCTTCCAGTAGTCAAGAACGGCAATCTTGTTGGTGTGATAAGCATAAGGGACTTGATCGCGGCTACGCAGTTCTCGTCGTTCTACGTGATATGAGCCTCACGACATACTTCGACGCTCGTCCCTAAGCAGCCTTGTTGACGTTCTTTTCGATGATTCCCCAGAGTTCCTCTTCCAACGTGCCACCGTGCTGCGGTTTCTCGACGAATCTGCCGATCTCACGCCACGCCCTATCGTGCACAATTATGGTTGGAATTCGAAGTACGTTCATTTCATCAGCTATGTCGCGGTTCTCGTCGAAATCGATCACCTTGATGTTCAACGCGGCGTTGTTGGCGGCAACAAATACCTTCGCCAGGTTGGGAAGTTGCGCTCTGCATTCTCCGTTCCATTCAGTTGCAAAAACAACAAAGAAGTAGCGATCGGTTAGGCTTGACAACTTGTCGATCACATCCGATTTCGGTTGATATTCCTGTATGCGCTTCTTGATGGTTTGCTTGACGGTTGGGTTCTTGATGTTGTTCACGTAATCCCACAAGTTGGGGTGTGGTCCGATAACGTTTCGGAGAAGTGACAAACTGACTACCTACAAGTTGTTCATTGGGTTCGCTTTAGTGGGAAAAATTAGGCAGCGTCATATGTGCTGCATTAACTCCATGGGAATCGTGTTTTCTATCAGTTAGTGTCACAGAAGCCAATTATTAGAGTTTTGGCGAACTGAACATGGTCTCTCATATTCGACCTTGTATCGATATTACTCTCATAGCTTGGCGAGAGTCACAATTCTCTTCGCTTTGAATACTAGCTTGTCCAGCTCGCCTTTTTCGGCAGTCCCATGAACCTCCAGCTCCTTTCCGACAAGATTGGAGAGAAATTCTCTTTCCAATTCGATGGATACTCTCTTTTCTTTGAGCATTCGTTCGCGGAATTCCAGTGTATCGGTCGGCGCAAACTGCCTAGGGTCCTGTTCGGCAAGTATCACGTCAGTGACCCCAGTGCCGTCATCCATTCTCAACTTCCCATACAGAGTGATTTTACCTGCCTTGATGGATTTGCAGTGATCGCATGTGAGATTCCCTTCAGAGACAGATAGCGGGTCATTGCATGTCTCACATTTTGCGGTAAGCGTGGGACAATCAACAATCTCAAGGACTAAACCCTTGATCCATGTAGTCAGGCCGCTTTCGAGGGCGATTACCTGCCTAATGTCTTCCCATGCGGGTCTTTCAGAGACAGCTTTGTCGACAGCATCAATTTTCGTGAGAGGAATGGAGCTTAATTCCAGCTGCCCGCCGAGACCCGAGCGGACCCTTACGCCTGTTACCTTTATTCTGTTTCCGGGGCGAAGTTTCGTCGCCCCAGTCGCCAGCTCTCTCCAAAGAGTCAACTTAACAGATGCGACATCATCCCGAAGTGTGAAGGACGCAACGTTTACAGTCTCGCCTCTTTCTGTCGCCACTTGACGCATTAGAGGCTCGTCTGAAACGACTCCTTCGACGATCAGCAGGCCTTTTGCTGTTTCTAGAGCATTCAGCTTGGAGAGTGAGGGTGAGGCGACTTCACTGGCTGATTTTTGCAGCTCGCCAGATTTTCCGAGGCTGAGCCTCAGCTCGCCCAATCGGTCACGAATTGAGATTCCCTTGACGGAGATTGAATCGCCCTCGGCTAGTTGATTCACCAGCTCCGCTTTGTCGTCCCAGAGGGATAGAGAAGCGATTCCGCTTTCGTCTGCAATGAGTAGAGACGCGACCTTCACTATGTCCCCGGTTGAGCGTTTGACCTCGCGAGGCTCGTTCTTAGCCAATACAATTACCGCCAAGTCTGCTGAGCCGGTCTGCGCGATCAGGTTACCAATCTTGTAGGTCTTGGCTACTGGCATTTTCAAATACTCTGGTGCCGATTCCAGGATTGCGACTTGGCTTCGCGCTTCTACATGAATCTCTGGTCGTGAGTTCGTGTCGAGTTTCGTTCTTGCGTTTACAATTTGCAGGATCTCCCCTCTCTTGATTTCTCGCAGCTCTTCAGCTCGCTCGTTCCAAGCGACTATTGGAATCGTGCCGGATTCATCCGCGATAATCGTCCTGAGGACACTGCCTAAGCGATCTTCCTTTGTGAACGAGTATATTCTCGGGTCCATTTGTACGATTCCAACGGTGTTTACTTGATTCGCTTCGGTCGCGATCTTGCCGAGCGGTATGAAGAGGTCACTGAATTCCGGAAAATCCGTTGTTGGCATGTCTTGCGGATCGATTTCGATGCTGCTCCGATCTCCTGCATGAACTTCAACATCGCCCGCTAGACCCTGTCTCGTGTATGCGTGGCCGATCCTGATGATCTTCCCCTGCAGACTACCTTTCTTTGAAGCTGTGTCTGCGTGCCTATCCCATAATGCACAGGGAACGCGCCCGGTCCTGTCAACCATGATGACGCGAATCACGCGGCCGGGCGTCCCATCGCGCCTCTGAAATTTCCGTGGCGGCCAAGCCAACAAAACTCGACCGGATATTGTCACATCGTTGAGTCCGCTCACGAGGTCTTTGACCTGCATTCTTCCAAGGTCTGTGCCACGCATTTGGATGAGAAGTTCTTCCGCGACAAGTCTAGCGGCGCCTTCATCCGAGAGTAGCCCACGACCTTCGTTTTTCTTCTCTTCAATGAGAGCAAAGACCTGTTCTGCAGAAAGGTCATGTCGTTTTGAGAGAATGTCATCCACGATCGACTGGACGGCGGACACGGGGAAATTCACCTCACTCGATTGGCTCGTAGTTGATGAATTGCGGAACCTAAGTCTTCTCTTCAATGGCGGCGTTGGAGATTTTGAGGGAAACGTTGAGGTACATCAATGTTCACTTTACGGAACATTAATATGGCACTCACCATGTCGCATTGCTTTGGCGCGGAAGGCGAGCCGACAACGTGCCGTGTCCAAAAGACATTCGCGTGTCCTCGCCCCACCGCCTCTATCTTCAAAATAACCGCGACTAATCAGAAAACGGGTCTCGTTAATGCATTCAATCAAGCCAGCATATTGTGCGAAAACTATTCAAGTGAACTTTGCCACTGTTTACTTGAAGTGTCAATGGAACCACAGTACGAGAAAGTTGGTCGCATTACGCACTTCTACTCGAAACCGAGCGTCGCAGTGGTCGAGTTATCCACCACCCTGAACAAAGGGGACAAGATCGTGATCAGAGGCAGCAACACCCACATCGAACAAACCGTGGAATCAATAGAAATAGAGCATAAACAGCTTGCAAGCGCGCAGGGCGGACAATCCATCGGAATGAAGGTTAACGGCCGAGTGCGCGAGAATGACATCGTGTACAGAGTTAAACCAAACGCGTAGGTCCATAGAACCGCACAATGCCTAGATATCAAGTACGAAGCCCAGTAGACATCTCGTCGTCGCTCCCACAAGATTAGAATAGCCGCGGAGGTAACTAGGGCAATCCGAAGGAGAAAGAACCCAATGGCAGAGGTCACCATCGAAAGCACTGTACTTGTTGTAACACCGATTCAGTCCTCGCAAGGAAGGGCTATGGTGCAGATTACATTAGGAGACCCGTTAAAAGGACCCGTCACATATCCGCTACAAATGGACAGAGAGGTTGCTGGGATCACCATAGCAGTTCAGAAAACCCTACAGCAACTACCAGGCTTTGGACAACAACTTGGCACACCCCGACTAATCGTGACATTAACGGAAGAGGAATACCACGAACTGGGCCGCCCAAGATATCCAGACCACGTTACGATAACATTGAAGGTTCAAGCCTGACTTTTCGTCAGTCGACCAAGTCCAGATACTCAGTCCCAGAAGAGTCTAGTTCTGGCGTATTCTCTTTCTGCTTTCAGGATATCGACGTAGAGATCCTGTTCTGTTCTATGGATTCGTCTGAGAATTCGAGTGGCTGTCGCTGGGCCAACTCCTCGGCCACTCATCACTATCACAGCTTGCTTACCCTTCGTTTGAACTAGGCTGGCGCTCAGGTGGCTTTGACGCCAGTTGTGTTGCTCTTCTGGTGCCAGTTTGGCGCCCTTTTTCTTCTTCTTGACGATGGCTGCGAGCGAATCATTTCTTTGATAAGTTGCTGCAATTAGTGTCGAGCCACATTTCGGGCAGCGTATTTTCTCATGCAGGTCGCCCACAACTCTGACTGCGTCCCAGTCGCCGTTGAACATGCACACCAAACGCACAGTTTCTGTCAGTAATCTTTCCTTCACTATGTCTGTGAGCGATTTTGATGGTACGGCTGGTCTCAAAAGGTCATGTGGAATTATCTTGTCGATGATAGGCGTAGCGTACGGTGAACATGTTTCAGCTCGCTCACGTGCAACGTCAATGACAATTTGCCTGTTCTGAATGTTCGCGATGATCTGCTTGGTGGTTGGGAGGTCAAGTTTCTCAAGCAGAACCTCTCTTTCAGTCTCCGTGTTGAGGGGTGTGTCCTTCATAGCGCGGACTAGCATACGCGCTCGGTTAGTCCGATAGTCCGCCTTTCTTTCAACAATACCGAATCGGCGAGCCACATGCCAATGCCTCCAAGCGAATAGATCCGAGGTTTGCAGCGCCTGTATCAGTACCGTTTCAACATCTTCCGGCGTGAACTTCGAGAGCTCCAAAGCTAGAGTTTCAGGTTCAATCTTGAATGGGCTGATCAGGGCTATGCGGTAGGGATCCGTCTGCGTGGCCACGTTTACGCCGTATTTGGCGCTTAGGAGTGAGGCCAAGATCATGGCGAGCGTGTCGTTGACCGTACTTCCGAAACAGGCGTGTATGACGATGCAGTTCTCGAACTTCTCCACGATGATGTGCTTGTCTGTGGGCAGAGGAAAGTTCCTCACCTGAGCTTTGACGGTTTCCGCGACCTTTTCCATACCGGAATCGGTGAGCGCCAGCTTCTCCTGAATCTCCCTTAGTCCAGCAGAATCTTCGAGTCTCGAAGCAACCTCCGACCTTAATCTACCAACTTCCTGCGCCGTTTCGAAACTTACGGGGATAATTTCGCCTTCCCAACTCGGAATGGCGTCGAGCGTTGGGGCTGTGGGCTCGACTTCGATCGATAACTTCTCCTCGTTAATGTTAATGATCTTCCATGTCTGACCGTGAATTATGAAAACCGTTCCGCCCTTACATTTCCTGGCCACGAAATCCTGGTCCAAGGTGCCGATTCTTCGCTTCCGGAAGAAGTCGAAGACGTGGAATCGTTTCACGTCCGGTATTACTGAGAGATTCTCGTAGTAGTAATGAAATGTTCTCGGAGACCGAGGCGATATGACTCCTTCAAAATGCCTAATGACCCGGATGGAGTCTAGGAATTTGATGAAGTCATGCACCTCTTCCCCGGTCATATCCCGGAAGGGGTATGAGCCGTGGATGATCTCGAAAACATCTCCAAGCTTAGCTCTCTTGAGATCGAGTGCGATTCCTACAATCTGGTGCGCCAAAACATCCAAGGCTTTGTCGTGAACGCTGGTCTTCTCGATTTTCCCGGCCTTGGAGTTGGCGCCGATGACGGCTGCTTCGAGGAGATCATCAGCCCATGTTCCGATAACTGTGCCCTTTGCCGTTCCGCGTAGTGTGTGTCCACTGCGGCCTATTCGTTGAATCAGTCGGGTGGACATTCTAGGAGACATTGATTGGATGATGAAGTCAACGGTACCGACATCGATTCCCAGTTCCAAAGAGGATGTGCAGATCACCCCCTTTACCGAACCATCTTGGAACCCCTTTTCGACCTCCTCACGTATCTCCCTTGACAATGATCCATGGTGAACTCGAACTGGAAGTTCAGGAGCTAGCGCATGCAGCTGCGATCCAACCGCTTCCGCTTGCTCACGTGTGTTCGTAAAGACGAGTGTCGACTGTTTTTCGGAAATTATCTTGGCGATTCGCTTGGCTCTTGCTATTGTAGTGGGCGGTAGCCCGAACCGATCGGAATCTTTGATGTCGTCCGATGTGGGAGCAACGTATTGAACCTGCACCTCGAACTGTCGCAGCTCCTCGGACTTCGCAACTGTTGCCGGTCGTCCGGTTCCAGCCAAGAATTGACCTACTTTCTGTTCTTCGCCGACCGTTGCAGATAGACCGATCCTTTGGAAGCTTCTACCCGCGAGATGTTGTAACCGCTCTAAGCCGAGAGATAGCTGAACGCCGCGCTCATCAGTAGCGAGTTCATGGATTTCGTCAACGACAACCCATCTCACGCCCTTGAGGTGTTCCCGCATCCTGCGACCCGGAAGTATAGCCTGAAGAGTCTCCGGTGTCGTGACAAGCATTTCGGGAGGAGACCGGGCTTGCATCGCTCGAGTACTGGTGGGCGTGTCTCCGTGTCGAACCTGGACTTTGATATCGAGCTCCTTTCCGATCTCGGAGAGCCGGCGCACGATATCACGATTTAGAGCTCTCAGTGGGGTTATGTAGAGAATTGAGATTCCCTTTGTTTCTCCTGCTGAACGTTGTTCGAGGAACATGTTGAAGATCGGAAGAATTGAGGCGAGAGTTTTGCCGGTTCCAGTTGGTGCGATTACGAGGACATTCTTTCCTTGGAGGATTGGGGGTATGGCGATTCTCTGAATATCGCTGGGTTCCTCTAAGCCGATCTTTTCCAAGTGACTTCGGATGGGTCTATGCAACTGCGCGAATGTGTTCTCGAGCATCGCCCGCACTCCAACCTAGCCTGTCTCGATGAACTCAACGAAGGAAATCTCGCTCTTAAGCAGAAGCAGGTGCCTTGGGCCCGCTCGGTGAAGTCGTTCCTTGCTCATCCGGATGAGGGCTTCTCGTAGGCGAGATAGACAAAGATCAGTAAGAACGCTAGGAATGCTAAGAACATGATTCCGATCTGAATGAGACCGTACATCTCATCGATTGTCAAGGTGCGAACACACGCCTGCCCCTAGAAAGCAAGTGCCCTTTTAAACACTGCTCAATCTAGTGCTATTCGGATTTGGGCGATGTTTCCTTCGCTCTCCAACGAGCAGTTATGTTGGGGTATTGTGAATCCTTCTTTGCGATTTTCTCGAATTGGTTGAGGGCTTCTGCGACTCGCTGAGCAATGATGTGGTAACAGAGACCCCTCTTCCTGTCCATGACTCGGAAATAGTAATCGTCACAGTAACAGAACGGAATATCGGGCATGACTTGATATTCACCCTTCCTGCCTTGAACCGCCCAGACGACTCTGCCGCTCGGTTTGAATTCGTAACGTCGAACCTTTCGTGACTTCGCCAATTGCCAACCATTCGTGAAACGTTCGCCTAATGCCTTGACCAATGCGTCACTTAGACGAGCTGAGAGTTCGCTGTGAGCTTTCAGCTCCGAAACTGCCTCCTCCATTAGCTCGTTTTCTACTTCGTAGGCGCGATGCATGTCCGAACCAGCAAGAATTTGCGTGTACTAAGCAGCTTCGAGAATGATTCTCTTTGGAAACTTTCAAAGTTGCCGATATAGCCGATATTTATTGACCAAGTAAGACTGGAACCGCTGTCAAGAACTCGATGTTCAAGAAATGTTTTTAAGTGGTCATGATGCGCTCTATGCGAACGCGCTGGAACGTTTTGAAGCGCGTTTGCGTTGTGCTCCGGAAGATATTCTCGGAGGCAGAACAAACTCATGTACCATGAAGAGAAGAACAACATGCCGAAGTACGTGCTGACAGGCACGACCACGATGGGCGTCGTCTGTCGTGATGGAATAGTCCTTGGAACGGACACTCGTGCCACGCTAGGCACGTTCGTCGCGCATAAGAAAGCCAAGAAAGTGTATGCGATAGACGATCATGTGGCTATGACGATCGCTGGAGGCGTAGCCGACGCCCAGACCGTTGTTGAGGTTCTGCGCGCGAATTCGAAGCTCTACAAGTACGAGAAGGGACTCCCAATTCCGATAAGCGCGGTCGCTCGATTAGCGGCCAATGTTTTGTTCTCGTCGCGGTACTATCCATTCATCCTTCAATCAATCATTGGGGGAGTAGACGATGATGGTGCCCACATCTTCGCCCTTGATCCTCTAGGCAGCGTCACCGAAGAAAAGTGCGTATCAACCGGATCGGGATCACCAGTGGCCTACGGTGTCCTCGAGCCAGGTTACAAAGAAGGCATGGCCATGAAGGACGCAATACCGCTCGTGGTTAAGGCGGTCAACTCGGCCATGAAGCGTGACTCTGCGAGCGGAGACAGCTTTGATGTGGCGGTCATATCGAAGGAAGGTTACCGGGAACTCAACGAGGACGAAAAGAAGCGCATACTCGTTGAAGCCAGTTAACCCTACGTCATGAGAATTCTGAACACCTAGGTTTCACGAAGGTTTCCCCAGTGGCTAGACTCGTAGATGACTCACAGGCAAGAATACGCGAGACCATAGTCACCCACATGCCCAAAGAGGCCGAGATAACCAGGATCGAGTTCGAAGGCCCACGCCTAGCGATATACGTCAAGAACGTGGCACTGCTGCTCGAACAGAGCTACGTGGTCACAGACATCGTCAACCTTCTGCACAAGCGAGTTGTAATTCGCTCAGATCCCTCCATCCGACACACCGAAACTGAATCAGAGCGCCTCATCAAGGGAATCGTCCCAACCGAGGCGGAGATTACAGAGATCAACTTCGATCCCACATTAGGCGAAGTCGTGATCGAAGCCAAGAAACCTGGACTGGCTATCGGCAAGGACGGGTCCACACTGTCAGAGATCATCAAGACGACGAGCTGGCGTCCCAGAGTACTTCGTGCACCTCCACTGCCGTCCAAGATCATCGCCAGCACACGCCACATTCTCCACTCTGAAAGCGAAGAGAGAAGCAGAATATTCCGGGATGTCGGAGAACGCATCTTCCGACCACGAGTTACGAGGACGTCAAGGGTTTTCCTGACGCCACTGGGAGGATTCCACGAAGTCGGAAGATCGTCAATGTTAATTGAGACCGAAGAGAGCTGCGTCTTACTCGACTGCGGAGTCAGTGCAGGCGCCAATCAGCCGAGTACCGCTTACCCGCGAATCGATTCGGACGAATTCGACATAGACAAGCTGGACGCGGTCATCATATCTCACGCACATCTCGACCACTGTCTCCACCCAGATTCCTACGTTCAGCTGTCCGATGGCGAAATAGCTCCAATCCCAGACGTAGCCACAGGACAAACGGTGCCCGCGGTCAATTTCAACCAGACCATGAAGCTTGATGCCATTAGTTGCATTCAGAGAGGGGCTTTGACAGCTCCTCAAAGGATGGTTGAAATTCGGACACGAACGAGGCGCCTCAAGACGACCTTGGACCACCCATTCTTCACGTTCTCCTGTGGGACACCAACAACTAGGTTAGCCAAGGACCTGCACGTTGGAGATTATGTCGCAACGGTCCGAAGATTGGATATTCTTGGAAGCAGACAACCCCTTCCCCATATCCATGGTTTCCCAACACGAACAGACCCAATCCTATGCCAGGTAATTGGATATCTGCTTGGGGACGGAACGAAGGCCGGTTGGGATTATGGACAGGTCGTGTGCACCGACAAGAGCATCTCCAACCTCAAGACATATTCTAGACTGATGAGAAAGAAGTTCAGAGTTAAGCCGTCCATCAAGCGAATTTCTGAAAGGAATCGACTGATAGTCTCCTCGAAACGATTCAGAGAGTGGCTTGAGTCGATTGAACCTACATTGCTTGTCAAAAGCCCCGAGAGGAGAATACCCAAAGCAATCTGTAAGTCAACTCGCAAAGAGGTGGCTCGTTTTCTGCGAGGCCTATACGACGCGGAGGGATCAGTGGGTCATCATCACATAGTGTTTACAACATCAAGCCCTGACTTAGCCCACAAAACTCAGTTGCTTCTTCTAAGATTCGGAATAATCTCGCATCTTTATGACCACGACCAGAAGAAGTCGACATTTGGTGGCGGCGCCGGTTACCAGCTCACAATCTTCGACCCTGCCTCATTGAAAACATTCAGCAAGCAGATCGGGTTCGAAGACGCGGAGAAAGCGAGGAAGCTCCATGCCCTGATCAAGCGAGTCGGCGGCGTCTTCGCACCGAGGATGGACCTTGTACCCATAGACACGGAGACGGTCATGAGCCTAGTCGAAGACCTTGGACTCAGAAGAATCGATCTTCGGAGACTTGGGTTCCACTACACGCACTATGAACGCAAACGTGGTCATTTTCCGACGAGGACAGAACTAACAAAGCTACTGCGCGACCTCCTAAGGATAGCAAAGTCTGGCTCCAAGACTAATGCGACTAGTAGGATCGAATACATGATGCGACTCCTAGAATCTGATGTGATGTGGGAGCCCGTAGCGCAAGTTACTGAACGACCCAGCGATTGCGATAAGGTATACGACCTGACGGTTCCCGGGCACTCCAATTACATCGCAAACGGCATCGTCGTGCACAACTGTGGGTTCGTGCCGTTCCTGTTCAAGTACGGATTTGATGGACCTGTTTACTGCTCCGAACCAACCTCGGTGCTTATGACACTCCTTCAGCTCGACTATCTAGATGTGGGCAACAAGGAAGGAGCCTACGCTCCATACGACCAGAAGGACGTCCGCGAAGTAGTCATGCACACAATACCCGTCAAGTACGGCGTAGTAACAGACGTAGCACCAGACATCAAACTCACCCTACATAACGCAGGCCACATAATCGGAAGCTCAATCGTCCACCTACACATCGGAGAAGGGTTGCATAACGTCGTGTACTCTGTGGACTGGTCAAGCCCAATCACAGTAATTGACCCGGCCGGCCAAGTCCAGATTACTCGAATTGGCGAACTAATCGACCGCTTGATGCAAGAGCATAAGCCAACCAAGGGGTTTGTTGAGAGAGTTCAGAATCTTGAGGGTTGGAAGACCTTTGCCTTCGATCCATCAACTTGCGAGTTGAAGACTGTTCCCATCACCAGCTTCCTAAGACACCCAATTTCAGAGGAACTCTATGAAGTTACTACGTCAACAGGAAGGAAGGCACTGGTGACAGGCTCTCATAGCGTTTTCACGGTTAGCAACGGTCAAATCGCCGCAGCCAAAGTCCGCGAATTAAGGAAAGGCGATTACCTGGTCGGCACAGGCCTCATTCCGAACTTTGCTTCTGCTAGCCCTATGATCGAGCTAGATGAGAGGGAATTTCGCGTCTTCGAGAACGACCGAGCAAAGCTCCGTCAGTTACTCGGGAAATATCGTGACGATATCAAACGCAAGTTCCCCGATCGAGAACCGGAAATCCTGCGCTGGGTTCGCGAACACTTCGAACGTGGGGCGTATCGATCTGCGATCGCGAAGAAATACCATGCAAAGGCTTCGAGAGTGCGGTCAATCTTCCGTGAGCTCGGAATCGATGATTCTCCAAGGCTTAAGGCAAACCTCCCGAAGCACTTTGAGATAACCGCACAGTTCTCTCGCTTCCTAGGCTACTTTGCCTCAGAAGGAAGCACTCAGGGTAACACTGTCGTCATAACCAATTATGACGAAGAGGTGAGAGCCGATTGCCTGAAAACCAGCGAACCCATCTTTAATTGCCGGTACTTTGAGGATAAACGTGAGGTTAGATTCCACTCACGCAGCCTTAAAAAACTCCTTTCGTTAGTCGGTGCTCTGGGTACAGCGCACACAAAGCGAGTTCCATCGATAATACTCAGTGGACCTGAGGCAAACGTCTGCGAATTCCTTAGAGGCTACTTTGAGGGCGACGGATCCCTCCGCATCAGGAGCAAGGGATGTTCGATCAGTGTTAGCTCGAAGAGCGAGCTTCTGCTCCAGGATACTGCCTTTCTGCTGCTCAGGTTAGGAATCCCAGTCACTTTCGAATACAACCGCACATCGGATATGCACATCATCACAATCTATGGCCTCGACAACCTGGCACGGTTCCTCGAGAAAGTGAAAATCGAGGAGTGGTCCCGCGCCCTCATCGCAGTGAATCCCAAGAGACACAAGAACCCTCTGTGGAACCGTACCCCGATAGCAGCGCTCTCACCGGAACTTCAGGCGCGACTTCTGAAAACCGCTTACAGATACGCCAAGAGCATTGGAAGAGATCACCTGGAGACTTTGCTGCAGTTTGGTGGAGAAAATGATGCTCTGATTTCTCATGCGCCATTCATCTACGACGAAGTGAAGAGCATTCGTAAGGTTGAGCCAACTCGACGATACGTCTACGACCTGTCAGTTGAACGTTACGAGAACTTCGTTGGCGGATTTGGATTCCTGTTCCTTCACAACACAGGGGACTTCAAGTTCGCTCGCACGATGCTCCTTGAACCGGCTGCATGTTCGTTCCCTAGGGTTGAGACGTTGATCATGGAGAGCACTTATGGTGCACCGGATGATGTGATGTCTGATAGGGAAACTGTAGAGGGTAAGCTCGCTAGGATCGTTAACGAGACCGCTGAGAAGGGTGGGAAGATTCTGATTCCCACTTTGGCGGTGGGACGCGCACAGGAGATCATGCTTGTCTTGAATAGTTACATGAAGAACAAGCAAATCAAAGAACTCCCAATTTACCTTGAAGGAATGATCTCAGAAGCGACTGCGATCCACACGGCGTATCCAGAATACTTAGCTCGTGATCTGCGCGAACAGATTTTGTACAAGGACATTAACCCGTTCCAGTCGGACTATTTCACGAATGTCGACCATCCGTCGGATAGAGAGAAGATTACAGCAGGCGACCCTGCCGTCATCCTAGCTACATCAGGTATGATGGAGGGTGGACCCGCAATAGACTATTTCCGATACCTCGCCCCTGACGAGCGGAACTCCCTCGTGTTCGTCAGTTACCAGGTCGAGGGAACCTTGGGAAATCGACTGAAAAACGGTGGAAGAGAAGTTTCGTTGATGGGAAGAAACGGGAAGGTTGAGGCTTACAAGGTCAATCTGAGGGTTGAGAGTGTAGAGGGCTTCTCGGGACACTCGGATCGGAATCAACTGTTCGGTTTTCTGAAGCGCATCTCACCCAGACCGTCCCGAGTCATAGTTGGACATGGCGAGAGGCGAAAAACTGACCTGTTTGCACAGCAGGTTTCTCGGATTCTGAAGCTTAGAACGATCGCTCCTGATATCCAGGAAACGCTCAGACTAAGATAAGTTAAATAAACAGTTCTGGGGCTGTAAATGATTCAAAACGACTCGAAATAAGGCGTTACGCAAGCTCCGCTAGACCGTTAAAACTGACCAAAAGACCCCGCGGCGATGATACAGGTAACCTCGCGGCAAACGACAGAGAACGCATAACAAAGAGAGGTAATCGGGCTAAACGCCGCAGCCCTACACGGGCATGGTTCGCAAACTTCTGCAAATCGAAAACCTCGAAGCCAAGAAGCAGGAAAGATACAGCAAATATTTCCTGAGTTAGCTAAGTTGAGCGGGCGGGCACTAGCCCTCACTCTCAGATCGAAAGAGAAGGAGATACAGGCCCATCCCGAAATCAAGAAAATAGACGAAGAAATACAGAGAAAACGAGACCAACTAGAACAACTGTCAAAGACGGCGCAACAACCGGGTTAGCCTTCTCTAACAGTCGGACTCTACTTTTCGCTTTTAACCGAGTGACTTGGCCCAAAAGTATGGCGAATTACCGCAAGTAACACGCGTATATAACCCTAAGAAAGGAGGGTAACGGTACCTTCCCGTCTGCTCGGCTAGGCTGTTACTTTGCGTCTGCTGGATTTTCGTGCTTGCTACAGTCGTGCCCGTGTGTCGTGAAAATGGACAAGCCAATGTCGAAGGACTTCGGCTGCCTTGTTCAGAATCTCAAGAAGAGTGAAGAGGGTTGCAACAGTCTCAATTGCGTGCCATATTCTCTTCGCCCTAGAAGGACGAGGAATTAACTCGACAGTAAACTGAGTTGAGTCCTCGACCCAAATCCAGCGTTCGTAATCATAGTATCCTTTCCTGCGGACGTTTAGCCAGTGCCATCCTCTAGGAATACTACTGAAACCCGCCTTGCCATCGAAACCCGTAAGCATGGTTGGCATTGAAGTTCATTAGAGAGACATTTGCAGACTCAAACTTATAGAGATTCCTTAGTAGAAAATCTGTTTCAAACATTCTTCTTGCTTGCGTTCTGTATCAGTGTTAGCCATTTGTTTTCTCCCCCGACTCTGATTCCTGCAACTTCCGCAGGTGTCTTACCTTTCAATGCTTCATGTGGCCGCACATAGTTATGGTAGATTTGCATACCCGTTAGGATTGCTGTGTCTGGTTTCTCTAATCGATGTTCATTCCCGTGACCTTCTGAACTCCTCATACGCTATGTAAGCCACGATGCCTAGAGCCCCCCATCCAATCTCCGATCTCCCAGCAAGAAATCCTGCACCTGATACCACGAACATGACAGCGATTGCGAGAATAGTTATTGCCCTACGAAGTGGCAGTTCAGCGAACTTTCTGAACGCCCCTTCCATTTCGTCAACCATCGTGTCAACAAGATAATCTGCATTCTGCTCATCTGCTATCATGGGATGGAGCGCGATTTCGGGAGAGTCCAGAATAGCCTTTGCATAAGCGGACTGGCCTCTTGCATATTCTCTGAGAGCATCAGATACCGTAAGCTCATAATTCCCCACAAAAAAGCAAACAACATTTAGCAAAGTCTGTTTTTCGCGTTGACCTTCTACAAACTCTAGAGCAGTCCGCAAACCTTTTCCACGCTTCGACATCAGTATACTACTTCCTCTATCCGTTGTTATCACATGTGTATCGAGACCCATCTGTTGTCGGTATTTCCTTCTTCGAAGGATAGTGATTAAGTTGGGAACGGAAGTTTCAACTGAGAGAGACAACTTTAGGAACGCCTCGCGTGGAGCAGGTTTTCCGAGCGCGGTGGTCATGAGTCTGTCTTGGGCGGGTCCGCTGAGACCAACATACCCTAGCCCCCAGATTATTGATACCCAATCGTAAGGTGTGAACTTGCTCCATACAAAGAACAAGAGCAAAGCATAGGCAGTTCTCTGAACGTATGTTGGTGGTACTATTATTCGGCCTGTGACTCTTCTTCCGAACAAAAATGACAATAGGAGTGGGAAAAAGAAAAGCCCGATTATGGAAAGCAGAAAAGTGTAACCGTAATTAGGAGTTGATAGAGCGGCGTGGGCTGTCGCGTTTGCTACCGTTTCATTGGGAACATTGTAGATAGAACCAATTATAGGCGCATAGGAGTTGAAGAATGTCTTTATCACCAAGGCGTCAAGTGCACCTCCGAAGAATATCAGCACAACAAGTCGTCCGACTTCGGAAAGACGGTGAGGTGCTAAGTCCGACTCGAAGAATGCCCTTACTTCTTCCATCGCATCTCTCGCTCTCAATAAGGATTTGATGCGCAGATTTAGTTATTGGATAGACTAGGAGCGCACTCGAACGTTTCCCAAAGACGCCTTTGGGCCAATCTACACAGAACCATGTCCCGCCCTGTAACAGTCCAAAACGTGCCCCAAGGACGTAACAGGACATTCGGCGGCGCCTATCAGGCAGCGGAGCCTCTTTTGTTCATCTTGTGAAACAGCTCAATTACTGCCTGTCTGGTTTCGAGAATGTCGTTCCTATCGGCGCCTTTAGCCCGAAGATCGTGTTGCTCTTTCCAAATATCATAGCAAATCCCTATCCATGCTTGATTCGCTTTGATGACTAAGTGCGGATATATCGCTTCTAAAAACCGTCTTGCGTCGCGACTTGCTACCTTCCATGTGTAGATCACTTTTCGCGGTGGCTGAGGCGGAGATTCATCTAGACTTCCGCCGTATAGTGGTTGAATTAGCCGAAGGACGAGTAGATTCGTGTTCCTCACCGTTACCATTAGAGCGCCGCTGCTGTTGTTCACTCCGACATCGCCTTCCCCGTCAAGGAATAACGCAACTTCCTGCGGCGACAGGCGACGCATTCGCGTCATATCTAACCGCGGAGGTTCAATTGCATAAGGTCGCCCCGCAATAGGCGCAGGTGAACCAGTTTTAGCGTCGCTACCAGTCTTGAACCTGTTCATTTGCGTTAGCGTTCCCGGTCACAACGGTTCGGAACGGGCGCTCGTCAGCACCTTGGCGGGTTTGGTCTACCGTCGCCGCGAGAGCGGCGCGCTTATAGAATTGTCGCCATTGCAACTTCGGAACGACTTCATTCCAATACGACATATACATCTTCTCGGATTCGGCAGTTGACCAGCTATCGTCTCCGTTCTGCCGTTGCCGCTCAACGATCATGCAGAAGGGCATTATTTCGGACACCGCCACCCGGTCACTGAAATACCAACATGCAATGTTGTCCGGAAAATCAATGACGAACGATAAACATCGTACATCTGGATTAACGTAGGCGGCGCGCAAAGCAAAGTCACTCGATTCAATGTCCTTCGAGCGGCTCAACGCCGAGTCGTTCGGCGAAGTCTCTGATTTTACGCTGATTGCCAATGAGATTCTTGAGCAGACCTTCGTTCGTTCCCGTCCATGTTTTCGTTGCGAGAACGTTCGAATAGTCCTCACTGCCTAACGTCGCGGGCACAGCTTGTATTCGGAGACGAAAGCCTTGCTGTAAATCCCAAATGTAGTGAACGGCGAGCCCTCTCCACCATAGGGAGCTGCTAATGCCGTGCGCGGGCCAATCGAACCGTATGCCGTAGGCTGGAAGAATAATCTCAGTTGCAGGATCGTGTAGAACCGTGACATCGAGGATGAATGTTGGCTGCGCAGAAGCTTTCAGCAGCTTGTTCGCGTAGGCTTTGAGCGGCCCAAGCTCGTAAATTTCAGGCGCTTCGATTGGTTGCATTCGACTTTCGTATTTGTTTACTCTGTCGCTATCGGAAACTCGAACTTTCGGTATGAAATCTTGCGTGATAAGCAAGCGGTCAATGTAGATCGGAAGATAGAGCGGCAGCGGCAGAATCGGCGTAATGAACGGGGTGGCTGAGTCGAAGACGAGGTACAGCTCTCGTATTTTACTCCAATCAAAACCTTTGTCTACATCGCCTTCGCCAGTGTAGTACCATTCGCCTTTGTGCAAATGCACCGACATGAAATCCCAAATCTTCATGTCTGAACCGATTCGTTGTTGAACGGTGTCCCATTCGCCGCTTTGCAGCAGCCTTGGGAACCAGCCTTCGGCGTCGGCCTCGATTTCCGTGCCGTTGGCGTCTACGAGGCCGAGCATGAGGCCGGTTATGCCGGGGAAACCGACGTAGCCGCATGTCCAACGAAATTGTATTAACGAGGCTTTTCGAAGGGCGGCATTGAAGAGTTCGCCGCCTAAGACTTCTGGCAGCGTCAAATGAAATTTTAATGGGCCGCTGACACCAACGAATGGGGTCGCTGCAATGCTCGCTGTGCTGACAGTGGCGTCTTCAGGCAGATTCTTGAGATCGGAGGGATTGCACGTGATTGACTTTTCAAGCGACAGTGCGAAGTTGTCGCCGTCTTTGTGCCAGCCTTTCATTGATTCCGTCCAAGCGTCGCCGTCTACTGGCGCTTGGGTGCTTTTGCCGCCGACAACATCGAGAATGTTCGCCGATTCTTTCAGGTCACGAGGCATGTTGCCGCTTTCAATAACGTTCGATTGATCTGGCAGAATAGACTTGAAGATTGTGTTATGCCTGCGCGCTGCGTCGTTCTTCACGAATAGATCGACGACAACTTTGCTTTCGATTGTTGCATGTGGTCTGAGTGTGCCGACGACTCCTTCTGATTCGCAGATTTTACGAATTATGTCATGGCAGTAATCGTCAACTGGCTGCATGGTAATGAGTGTGCCAGTGTGGGCGCTTGAGTAGTCGAACATTACGCCGTATGGGTCGAGCCATTTCAAAATGTCTTCAACGGCGTCGTCCCATTTCTTATCTTGCCAGTTGAATGAGCCGTAGTTCTTGCTGAGTCTCACGCCGCCGACAATCAGACCGTCAAGCGAAATTGATAGGCCGCTTGAAAGCGTCGGGTCTACGCCTTCAAATCGACCGACTAGAATTCTTTGACCTGCGAACTTGATTTTGACGAAGTAGAACAGTCCTTTCTCGTTTGGCGTGAACGCGGGCCAGATGTCCTTGTATTTGCCGCCTGAATTGTCAACTTCAATCGTGAAATTCGACATGCCTTGGTCGAGACTTTGCAGTACGACTTCGATTCGTTGCACGTCGCCGGTTATGTCAGACCAGCTTCCACCGAACTGTGCCCATTCGACGCTGCGCGTGACGTTCGTTAAACCCATCTAGTCCGATGTCTCCTTCAATTCTACGTCGTGTGCATCGGCAACAGGCGAAAGTTGTAGTTCATTTTCTGGAATCTTGTCTAAACGAAAAAAAGGGGAGCCGCGCCCCGGAGGCTTTTCGTGATCCGTGGCAACGGTTACGCGCCCGACTTCGTTGCAATGAGTGACTTGGCTTGGGGAGACTTCATCGGCAACAGTTACGTTGCCGCGAAAGTCCAAGCTCAAATACTCAGCGTCGGAGGCGGAACGCAACCGTTGTCACTCTGTTCCTTAGTGTTGATCTATGCGTGGACGCCGGTCAATCTCCGAATTGCATCGGCCTTAACGAGCTTTACTTCGAGCCATTGACGGATAATCCACGCATCGTAACCAGCGGGTTCGTTCCTGTAGGCCCCATTTTCAGTCGGACCGTTCCCGAATGCCAGCGCCGGAGCTTTCGTTGAACCCCCCAAGGCAATCGTATTCGTCAAAACACGATCCGAGAATCCGGTAACGCCCGGCAAGCCGGGAACCGGAAAACTCATCACCGATTCGGACTCAATCGCCTGCTTCAAGCCCGGCACACCGCGCACGAACGGATTGGAAAAGAAATCAAGCCAAACCCTTGCATGCGCGGCGATGAAATCAACCGGATATTGTCCCTCACTAGGGTTCTCAATTGCGTCCATCGCAGTTCCGATGTCGTCGTATGGGTTCTTTGCGCTGTCGCCCCAATCGTTGCCGCTTATCTCCGTCGCTGTCTCTGCCTTCTCGGCGATTTGTCTGTTCTCGGCTTTTGCCAGTGCTGAACCCTCGCCGTTCACTTGAGGCAACATTGCGTCATGGGCCGAGATCATAGCGGCCTCATCGGACACGACGATGTGAACTTCATTTTTATGTAGCTCGAATTCCACGGGCGTTAGGTTTGGTTTCAATACTTCGGGCTCAACAAGCGACGGGACTTTCTCACTTGCCTCATATGTTTCGCCAACGTCTACGCGTGTGATGAGCTTGTTTAGCGGGATCACTTGGCAAATTCCACGCAGGACATATTGCGGCTGGGCTACGCCAAGCAGTTCTTGAAGGACATCTTTCGCTTCAACCGAAGCAACGTCTCCTTCGGTTAGAACCTGTGCGCCGAGTTTGTCTCTTGCCCATCTTCCACCACGAAGGTCTTCGGTTGATAATTTCGAAAGAAAACCAAGATGAATTTTCTTGTCAACGGGTGAGTACGTGACCGCACCGACGAGCTGGGCTTTCCTGTAAATTTGGGCGATTGTCGGACGATGCCCCCCGATTAGTTCTGTTTTGCTTTCGTTCATTCCTGTTAACCTCTGTCTGCTGTATCGACAAGTCCTTATACGGGTTAACTCTAGCTTTACTCGGTAAACTTCTTGACTGAAGGCAGGAACACGAAACGGAAAAGCACGAAAAGTCCACAGCTAATTTTGGATCAAATAACGAACGCCGAGGAGAGGGGCATTCAGGAAATCGACATCATTCACAAGACCGGCTACAGCAAGCCGCAGGTTGAACGCTATCTGCGTGACTTCGAGAAAGCCGGTGTCATAATTCGAGATCAACAAGTCGGCAAAATACTTTACCGGCGAGAGCCACTCGCTTTAGAATCGAAGATGATATCTGGCTGGCGCGGGAAAGCGTGGAAAAAAGGGATCGTTCTCAAAGTTACTAAACAACACGGATATGGCGAAGTTCTCCGAAAACATGCGGCAGAATACGCCGAACCTTCTGGTTCGGACGGCATTCGCTGGGACTTGATGCGCCTGCAAGACATAGCATGGACGCTGGCGGAGATGATGAATTCGGCCGTTGGAGCCGCGATACATCAATACGTTTACATGATATGGCATTTGACTAAGATGAATGATGAGGCTGAAGTTCGGCGAATCTTAGAATTGTTCTTCAAGTGTGAACTGTATTCAATTCCCCGGCTTTCACAAGCGGCACTAGACGTTTGGGAAAACAGAAACAGGATTAAATTCGAAGAAGTACGAGACATTTTTTACGGGGATGAAGAGCAAGACACAACGACTGGAAAAATCATTCATGTTCCCGGAGGCCGATTAGGGTCAATCCGTAATCCGTGGAAATCGCATGAGACGGAATAGGCCGGAAGCGGATCGTTGTACTCGTTTTCTTCAGTTTTCAATCTTTGCTAATCGTTCACAGAGATTGAACATGCAGCAACGAATTGAACAGACTGAAAACGGCTAGCGCTGTTCGTATTACGGGTTAGCCGGAAGATGCGATTATGCGGTTACACGGCTATACGGGTATATGGCATATCTATCTGGACGCTTTTCAGCAAGCCGCTTCCTCTGTCTTTCGAAGTTTCGCCTCGCTAACAAAGAGAAGTAATAGGGCTAAACAACGTTCCGCCGCGTTAGTCGTTAGCCTGCGCTAGCGGTCCTAGTCGTTCTTAGCGTGGATCATCCTTTCAGAAAGATTAGCAACATACGCGAAAATAGTCATTTCTCGAAGACGCTCAGGCCCATGATTTCTCTTAACGTATCGCCCAATTTGTCGATTTCAATGAGAAGCTCCTTAGTTGAAGTGATTTTTGCGGATTGTGGGGCAGCTCTTGAACGAAGATTTTCAAGGGAGTCAACAATCGCGAGTATTTGTTTGATTATAGGGATAGGAAGGAAGAACGACGTTCCGCGAGCAAATACCGATTCAAGTTGCTTCCCTCCCTTTATGTCCAGTTCAACTATGGTTTTGATCTCGGATGCCGCCGCGGCGTCGTCCTTCTTCTTGCTCTGAATCCTAGCGCAGACCCCGCGTATATCGGAGAGGATTCCGAGGAGCTGAAGAAAATCATCCTTTAGAATAAGCTCGTGAATTTGCTGTCGTGCCCTTTCCTTTCTAGCATCCTGAATTTGCTTGTATGTGAAGAACCATGTCAATGAACCCACTATGCCGCTCGAACCCAGAACCAAAACCAATACTTGCCAAACGTCGAATTCGACCATTCTCTCACATTCTTCTCTTCATGGCGTGGCAATTTATCCATTCGGTCTTAGTCGTTGCTACACGTACAAAACTCAAACAACGACTTGATGCGACTAGCGCCGGGTTGGCCGGTCTATTGTAGCGCCTCATCAAAGAGTCCTTGAAGCTCAGAGAATCTCTTTGACCTATTGGGCATAAGTTGTTGATCTGAACATGCTAGAACGCTATTACGTTGCACGTCGTTCAAGATTTCCCTGATTTCGGAGAGCGTTATGTTCTGTTTGCGAACCATCGTCGCCAAAGTCTTGGCGACTTTCTGCGCGGGTTCGAGGCCATAAGCAACATACCTTCTAGCCTTGCCTGTACAATAGGCGTTTACCCATTGTCGGTAATCCAGTGAATGAGACATAGATCATCAAGGTTGAAACGACAAACCGACTATTTAGCGCTAACCGATTTCATAAAAAGAATAACAGGCATAACAGGGGCTCTCGTAACTTATTGTCGGACTGCCCCGGCCCGTTAACCATCGCCGGGCAGGTGCAATGGAAAAACCTCTTTTGACTTGAGCCGCTTATATCCTCCATTACGTATCCTTATAGTCACAGGGATGAGTCGTTGCAAATACTTGGTTTTCCTGATGTTGACCGAACTAGACCGTACGCAATCCATAATGTCGCTAGCGTTGAGGAAGCTATTCAATTTGTACAATCTCACAAGGATGGCTACCATATGAGAAGGGTATCTGTTGAACCGCCGCCTCGACGTGACAAGTATGTTGAGGAACTAGATAGAAATCCGTTCACCGTTCAATGGCAGTAGGTAATTTCCTGCGTTTCTCTAAGGCCATGTGTGGTCAAATGTAGTTGTCGAATAGCTGAATACCTCCGATAACAACGCAACGAGGAAGAACTACGAGACTTTCGAATTTCGCTAAGCCCTCGCGGGCAATGTTTGGTAACGTCGAGAACTTCTAGGAACGACTAACGGCGGAGAGCGAAGAACATGATGGGACCCTTCGAAAACTTGCCCCAATTTTCCTTTCCAATCTTTCCATATCATTCTTATCATTCTCGCCGTTGCGCCTCCGGCGCATGATTGCCAACGATTGTGAATCTTTGACAACGAGTTGAACGACCGGCGACGACAGATAACTTTTGGGTCCCTTGAATTTTCTGGGTCCCATTATTTTCTCTGAGATCGGAAAAGGCATCCAGTTGTATGTTTTGAAGAAGGCGAACGTGGAAAATAGGGTGGTAACTCAGATCGTGACGATATGCACGAGTCTAAGCCAACTTAGTTCGTTCTCGCACGCGAACAAATAAAATGCGGTCATACTTTACGACGCGTGAAACTCAGCGCGAATGATAGGCTAGAACAATGCAGCGTGCGCCGAATGCCTAGTGCTTGCTCGTTCTTGAACGTTGAAAAAGAAAGAGAACGATAAGAACGGGAAGAACGGTTAGGACTGTGCAGCGCGCCAGTCAGTCACACGCATTGAGTACAGCGCCCTTGCTTCGATGGTTTCTTCATTCGATAGTTCAGCAGTCTTTAGCAACGTGTCCCAATTCCGTTCTAGGTCTTCAACAGAACCGATCCATTGATTCAATCCAATATCGCCTTCGACTTGTGCTAGTACAAAACCGTCGGCTGTTATGCATAGGTCAGTTATCCCGGGCGCTGTGAATTTGGTGTCTATGATGTAGCCAACTATCGCCGCCATTTTCGGCGACATCTCGGTGAATCCGGCCGGGTTAAGTTTCTTGGATAAACTCATGTTCTCACCGCCTTCTCGACGTTTCCTAAACGTTTTGTGCGTGCGATCCAGTCTTTGAGTAGGTCGCGAATAATATCGGCAAGCTTTCTGTTGTCTTTGACTGCTTGAATTGCGGCGTCTTGCCATAGATTGAAAGGCAAATCGACTGAGAATCGCTTAGTGCGTTTACCTTCCTTGCTTGAGAGCAATTTGCATGCCTCCGTCTTTCGTGCGATGGACTGTTGCTAAGTGCATGGAACTATGACGCCCGTTCGAACCGCCTGTTATCTCGATAATCAAAACATCCGTTTCTTTGTCCTCGTCATAATGAAGGCGAACGTTAGCGCCTAAATTCCAACCTCGAATGTGTGCATCCATGCCTGATGTTTTCGTGCCCATTCGCGTTGCTTGGCCCCGGTTTCCTTGAATTGACGCGTAAAATTGGGCCATCTTTTCACGCCTCCGCGACCAAAATATCGGCTTTCGACATTCCCAAAAGCGCGCGCTCCATATCGACTATGTGCGCGTAAACTGCATTCACGCCAAATGGTTGTTCCCACCTTCTAAGACCGGGAGAACGATAACGCATAGGGAATTCGTAAAACCAAATTTGCCCGGTTTCATCTCGACCGAATAGTGCTATTCCGACAGGCTGACCCGACTCGTCAATCGCCGCTAGTTTCCAGACAAAAGCGCGGGGATTGTGGACGGTTGTATATGTTTCAATAATTCGAACGATTAAACCGGCGCGATAGTATAGGCCCGGGTGTCCGTTCAACGTTCGCCTTTTGAAATCGAAAATGCCGTTAAACTCGGGGTTATTGGTTCCAAATAGTCCAACTTGTAGCCACGCGAAGTTTTTGTCAGTCGGAATAATTTCCTTGCATCTATTCCGTAAGCCTTGGAAGTAAGATTTCCGGCGATCCCCGATTTGCTTAAGCCATAACCGCGCCTCATTTATGTCCATGTCTAAATGGTCCCGGCCGGTTTCACGAATTGCACGGATTGAAACCCACTTATCGCCTTCGCGTATCTGTAACCATTTCAACGTGCGATTAGAATTGAATTCGTTATCCGGCAAATAGTCGGTTTCCCGAAATATTACGGGTTTACCTTTTCGTAAAGCTCGGTAAGTTGTCGTGTTACTTTCGTCGGAACCAGCCAATTCCATTGATAAGTGGTCGATGCCTTCCGTTTTCAAAGCTTCAAGACTCAGCCAACTAGAAGTGCTTGCGGTCGCGCAAGACGCCCACCCGGCTGACCAACAATCGCGATGTCCGATTAGTAGCCCGTCTTTTGTTCGCCATTCTTGAACCGTGCCATAGTGCAATAATTGTCGGCCGCTTGCCTCAATGCTACTTGCGCGAAAATTCGGGCAATCATCCGGATTAGCGTGCGCTTCAAGCATGTAATCCGCCCACGCTTTCGCGGCGTCATGTTGCGTGCCGAATACGGTTCGAATTCGTTTCAGCCTTGTTTGCTCAGACTTCGCCATTTTGTAAACCCCTTAAGCATAAAGAAAAACTCGGGCCATGAGGCCCGGGAATCAGGCGGGGTTAGTCGGACATGGCTCGGCGCGGTAGGCCCACGTGTCGCACGCGGTAGGTGCCTTCAGGCAATAGCAACGTCGCGTGTTCTGCGTGTTGCACAGGCGTTTCCTTGTCTAGCTGAATTAGAGCTGACTCATTTTCTTGGATCGTGTAGTAACCTTCCTTACCCGGTAGCATTGAAGGCGCTTCTAGTCTAGAAACTTGGACCGTGTGTAAGTGCCCGGTTTCTCCGCCAACCGCTAAGACGCCTTCGGGTTTCTTGTCTAGTTCGGCGATTTGCCATTCTGCTAAGTCATCGACACGTTCGAAAACTATGTCGCCTTGACGCCAAAATTTCCTCATTTAGTTTTCACCACCTTCGCGAGTCGAACCTCGCGCTTGTTCGGTTTCACCTGCGGGACGCTCAAAAAAATCTGAATGCATGGTTTCCATATGCAACGTTCGCGCTGAATTGTCGGAGAATTGAAACGGACAAAGCGGACAGGTTAGCCAATCGAAAAGTGGGAAAACTCTAACGCGAACCGGCGATCTTTCGCCAAGCAAGGATATAGTTTGTGGATAATACTTTCGTGCATGGTCCCGGCATAGGAAAATGTTTTCGATTTCCGTGCCTTGCTCTCCAAGATTGAGAACGTGCTTTCGAACGATAACCGCTTTCGCGTCGCAATAATCGCAAAGAAAGTCTCTGAAACCATGCGCACTATCGGCACGCGAGAAATATTCCACGCTTTTCATTTCAGAAACACCCTAACCCGACTTAGAATCGCGCGGTGCCTTGGGCACACGGGCACAGGCCTTCCGAAAAGACGTTCTGCGGCCACGGTCCGTTTTTGACATGGACCTTTAGCGCTGACAAATCGACACGCAGGTTTCCACGCTTTGATGAATTTCTTGTGCGAAGTTTTCATTTCGCCATTATCCCCCGCCCGCGAAGAATGGCTTTGTCAAAATCGGTTAGTTCAAAATCGTTCTTCATTTCTTCAAGAATTGGATCGAACGCGCCCAGCTCAAACAATCTAGCGAAAACAAGACTTCGTCCGGATTGTCCTAGCTCCTCGAACGCATTCACGATTTGCCCTTTGGATGCGAATTCAATCGCCTTTGTTCGACTCACGGCACGACCCCCCGGCGTTTGCGCTCGCGCTTTTCGTCTGGGACTAGAACGGATTTCCAATAACGCGCTTGTTTAGTTGTCTTTACTGCATGCATTGTGCACATATCCACAATGCATATGCCCAATAGGCATATAGGCATATTGTATTTACGGAATTGCGGGTTTGCGCTTATGCAGAATCAAGGACCGGGATTATAGCAAGGTTTCACGTTAGCCTAACCTCGGCAAGAAATGATCTGTCGAACTGAGAAAAGAAAAGCTTGGCAGAAACCTTGCGGAAGCTTTGCGAAAACTTTGCCGAAAAACGCGCGACGCCGAAAAAGTCGCGCGAATGAATATCCGACGTTTTTACAAATGAATATCCGACGTTTTTACAAATGAATATCCGACGTTTTTACAAATGAATATCCGACGTTTTTTCGATTTCGATATTCAATTCGAATCCTGATAATTCAAATTGGAAAAATGCGTGAAATTTGCTCTCCGAATTTTGTCAATTTCAAATCACGAACAAAAGGGAACCCATCTAGAAACGAAAAAGGAACCCACCGGCAGGTGACACAAACATGGTCGTTGCATGACGTAGCCGTTGAAGCGCACACGATCTAAGGGATCGCTCTCCGCCCTAAGCGGGCGCTCGTTCCCAACCGTTGCTAATCGGTAACAACCTGTAGCAACGTCTGGTGGCGACAGAAAGACTTGCCAGCGCCGCTCGCGCGGCGACCCCGCCTTGCAGCACACCACAAGCTAAACGGAAGCCCAAGAGGGCCAAAGCGGCCCGCCCGTGGGCGAAGCCAAGTGGTAATTTTCCCTCACGGGGTCGTTCTGTCCCGTTCTCCCGTTTGGGCTGGTGCCCATGTCATTTTAACTCGTTAGCAACGGTGTTGCACGTTCTCAATCTCTCTACTCACGTAGAAACGATTACATACGTGCTGCACCGTGTGGTACAGTTTTTGCATCCTGTCGTTTCTGGTCGCTGTGCTATCACACATCTCATTTCTGGTTGCTGTGTTGTCACACGCCTCATTTTAAGCCGTTCACACTGAACGGTCCTTTCCTCTCCCTTGCAGCTGGAAAAAATTACCACATGCGGAGGATACAGCTATACGGTTATACAGAAAAAAAAATTTCCGTGTTCGCGCACGCAACCCCGTTTGCGAAATGCGAAATATGTCATTCTAGCCGAGACGGAACGGCGCCCTAATGCCTTTCGGCCGTGTATGCGCTGCTGACCGTGGTTGGGTAACGCGTCATTGTCGTTTGGTACGTAAAGGCGCGGCAAACCGTTTGGCGAACCCAAATTCCTCCTGAACACAGCCATATGCCATGATTCTACAAAGTATGAGAGAGACTGAGAGAGAGGCAGAGAGAAAGACATGTGTAACAAATAGAGTATCAGGAGAAAACCTGATATTATTGGGATTGCATCTACCTAGCTAGGAAGATCGGGCGAAGAATGGTCGAAAAATCAGATGAATTGGTTGAATGATTTGAACGAAGACCAATGGTTTTCGGGCGGTAGAAGCCCGAATTATTGTTTTAATCACTTTGCGCTAACCAATATTGCTGTTTGATTTGTTATCTTCACCAATTTTCCTCAGATGATTGCCTGCGGTGCAGCCCGAAAGACTACGGGATGAATCGGGTCCCGCAGACGGATGATTATCAAAGATTACTGAGCCAAGAGAACTCTCTGCTGAAATCTGGGTCCTTCCAATCAGATGGCATATTGCGATGCCGTGCCATCTTGGATTTCACGTCAGCCGTCTTGACATTCTCGTTAAATTGCGCTGGTGCAAACATGATATTTGGGTCGCTAAGTGGAGATTGTCCGAAGAACCGTTCTCCAAACAACCTGTTTAGGCAGCGCTCAACATATTTGCGCCTTTTTTCCTCAAAATCCACATCTATCACTATCACATCGATCGATGTGTAAATGTCAACTACAGCCCAGTAAATCAAAATGGATGAGAGCTTTTCGTTCCAGTTTCTAGTGCAGCCTGCGTATTCCTCATGCTTCTGTTTCGATACACATACGACTCTGTGTGTTTGTTTTGCGCGTCTACTTCGTTTCACGGCAACACAATAGACTGGTGGGTCTGACCCAACCTGTCCGGCGATGTCAACGCCAATAAACGGCAAGTTTCAGCCTGTCACTTGATGATTTTTAATTCACGCAAAGTCCTTGTGAAATCCGCGTCTCGATCGCCACTTTTACCGCGACGGAGGTAAATGCTTATGGCAGTACGTGCTCTGCCCGTATCCTTTGCTTGAATAGAGTCAAGATTTACAGCTTCAACCCTAACGGGGTCCTTCGAAAGACGGACCACCTGAAGCGCCGCAGAAACAGCAGGGCTCATTGCGAATCCTGCACCTTCAATTTTGATTAATTCAAACTCACGCATTTTGTACAAGCAGGTTGTGGTGACACGTCTTACCTCAGCAAGTTTAGAAACCAGCACGATTTGACCACCTGGTCCTGGCTTGTTAGATGTGATTTCTCGTTCCAGTCTTGACACGGTTTCTCCGATTTCTGTCGTTGGTTTAGTATTGAGCATGAAATAGATTGCTTCAAAATCACCTAAGATAGTCTGTACGTAGTCGATGTGAGTCTTTTTCAAGAACAATTTCGCGATGCCAGTTGCGATTCCAACGGTTGAACAAGTATGCGATATAGCGGAACCAATACCAAGAATGTCAAGCTTTTCGGCATCGAGACTCTGCTGAATTATATCCTCTGCAACGGTACTCGGTGATTTCGCGGTTGCATCTTGCGGCCGAATAAAAATCGCCATCGGCGCTCATTCATACATTTCACGTACTCATATATAGCACCGTAGCAGGAAAGTGAACGATCTGCGCCGGAACGTTCTGTTGGTTTCTGTGTCTACTTAACCGTGTAAAGCTTCGAGTTCCCGAGCTGCCTAGACAGAACGATCTTGCCTTGAGCCTCTAAGGCGAAGACGTATTTTGCGACCGTGTTCCGATGAATGCCCGTTAGCTCCGCTATTTCCTCTATGCTGAGGTCTTTGGGAGCTGCCTTTCTCAAGCATTCAACAATCTTCTTTATTGCGCCGTTGGTCATATGCGCTTGCCGTATGCACTAGCGCACAATGCTTATATTTAACGCCTATGGGAATAGGACTTGGAAGTCGGGAAGACCACGAAAAGCCCCCGGACACTAAATCCCCCATTCCGTATTGCGATAATTTACTTAATCAGCTTTTCGTCGCCATGTCTAATCTGACAACGCAAGAACCGTCCGTCAGTTCTTTGACAATTTCCCATCCCGCGTTTATGAGAGGGAGCAGTTCTTCGCGAGTCACTATTTTGCTGAGATAGCGCGTGCCTCCGTTAGTGGCGTGCGGCGCTAGTCGTTCAAAGTCCTTGCGAAGTTCGCGAGTTAAGGCATCTAGCGTCATCGGTCGCCCGACGATTCTCTTGATTTCTTCTATTCTCTCGTTCGTTACGCCCATGCTTTTGACCGTGTTGACTAAGTTTTCCATCGCCATCTCCTCTTTAGTCATGCCAGTTGCAACGTGCATTCCCTGCTCATATTTCGGCCGCATGAACTCAACAGCTCGCATAAGGTCGTCAACGGTTCCGTGATACCGTGCCCTAACGCCTTTCACGTGCCCGTCGAGGGCTTCCTTGTCTACGTCGTCGATTCCACTAAGAGCGTTGTAGCCGAACCTGCGCAGACTGTGAATTGTGAACTTAGCTCTTTCAACGTCCTGTCCCTTCTGATTCTTCTTCATCACGACGAAACCTGCGGCCTTGTTGATTCTGGCGCTGATTGTGCAGGCGACGCTTTCGTCAACGTAAGCATTTGGTGCAGACCAGCTTTCGGTCTTGAAGAGATAGCTGGCCGCCGTGAGTTTCTCGCCTTTTCGAATACGCCATTCAAGGTATTCCTTCAGGTATTGCATGGCTCTTGGCAGCATGAATGTGACGTAGGTTTCAGAGGTACGAATAATATCTCCGCCATTTCTGAAGCCTGCATAGATCAAAACGGCGCAACTTGTTTGGTGTTTGAACTTGACTTCGCCTTTTCCGATAGCTTCAAGGTCAAGGTCGAGAATGTGTCTGAGCGTGAGCGGCACCGGATCGCATACTGCCCCTACTCTGGGGAACGCATACCCGAAGAATGCCACTAAGAATTTGTCTCTAGGCTTCTGGGCAAATCGAATGAGGGTTTCGAACTCTTCGGTGTTCGGTATGTATGCCGGTGCAATCTCTTCGCTGACAGGCGCAGGTATCTCGAAGGCGGCTGCGCCGAAGATCGCCCCGTTATGCTTGAGAAAGCTGATGGTGGCCGCGTGGATTCCTTTCGCAAGGCCCATGTGTACCGTTTTGACATCGTTCAATTTGACTTCGAACACGTCAATGAGTTCGTTTCTAACGTCGCCTTCTTGCTTGTATGCGGCAAGAAACTTGTCATAGCTCATTGACATGCTATCCATGAATGGCGTGAGCCAGCGGAAGTAGTCTTCTCGTGTCTTTTCGTTCGGGAATTTTCTCATCCATCGAGCGAACGATTTGTCGGTCTTGAGGAGTTCATCAAAACGTCCTATACTCGCTTTGCTCATGTTCTTTTCCGCGCGCCCAAAGAGGCCGACGGCGGATTATGAAGCTTAGTTTTAATTCTACATTTTTGTAGCAGTAAGATAAGTTAGGGAAGACTACTCGGTCTCTTCGTCTGCTCCGCTCCCTGCTGGAGCCACCGTCAGAGCGGAGTTTTCTTTTCCACGCCAAACTTTCACGGTGGGTGGAGTCATTACGATTCGCTCCTCTCCCAGCCGAGCGATATCTCCCTGAATCGACTTCACGAAGTCAACAAGTTCGCTGATAGCGGATTTCGTTTCTTCGACGCTTCGCTTTGCGATTGGGGTGATCTTGACGATGAGGATGTTGCCCTCGATTATTTCCGCCTTGATCCTCGGGACGTCGGTTGGATCTCTTAGAGGATAGGCCTTGACATAGATTGGGTGTTGAATCGAAGGATTCACCAGCGGGAATCGTTCATCTCTCTCATCGTCGGAATCTATCATTGAAAGCCACGCTTTGCCGGGTCGTGTTGTCTCGGACGATAGCAGTTTAAACGTTTGCACAGGAACCTAGGCATTCTAACACGCCCGTGTTAAGACTTAGCAGGGCTTCCACTGCGAAGTATGCGAAGTTTGTCACCCACACGTACAAATTAGCTGAGGGTGTTTTTCCACTGGAATAGCACTTAACCTAGGTTGTGAATGACTTCCAGAAGTCGTCTCCAACGAAATGAAGGTTAGCGACTACCTTACCCTTGGTCTGAGACTGCATCGCGTTAGAATCCATCTCTGCGCGACCGAGCGCGAGGGCTTTGCCATATTTCTCATCAATAATGACAACGAGACTTCCTGAAACAAAGTCGCCTTTGAACTGTCTGATGCCTGGTCGCATTATCTGTGCTCCATTAACGACATGTGAAACAGCTCCCATATCAACGACAATTTTGGGCAAAGTGTTGATCAGCTCCTCGAACTTCAGCGATGGGAGCAGCTCTGTTTTGGTTCGTAGAATCAAAGGCTTCCCATCCACAAAGAACACCGAATTCCCATCAACAGAAAGTTCCTCGAACACCTTTGCTGATTTGAGTGTGGGCTCGGAGGCGGGATATCGCTCGGTGAACTCCTTGATTAGCTGTCGAACTTCCTTGTCTTTCAGGTGCAGCTTTGCGGGCAAGGACCATTCAACCAGCTTAACGGTACTTATGCATACTTAACATCGAATGCCTCGCCGCAGTCCGAAACTCGAAGCCATGCATGCTCACCGTGCAGTTGGGTGATAATGCGCTTAGCCTAAGCTTTAATTTGGAGCGCCGTTCCTTTACGGTGAACGCAATTCCAGAGCTAGGTCAGAAAGTATAATGTCTGCAGTTGCCGACAAGATCTTCCAAGAGAGCCTAAGCAAAATCGTTCTCGTGGAACTGAAAGGTAGCCGTACCATACGTGGGAAACTGTACAGTTACGACCAGCACATGAACTTGGTATTAGAGGACGCTGAGGACGTCTCGAATCCAGAGAACACGCGAAACATCGGAACTATAATCGTTAGAGGCGACAACGTAGTACTCGTCTCACCCCCTCCAAAGAGGTAATCAAGTACTAACCGAAGCTAGTTTTCTAGGAGTCGGTCGAGATGACTAAGGGTACAGCTTCTTTCGGAAGGCGCGGACGATCCAAAACGCACATTCGGTGCAGGCGTTGCGGTCGCCATTCATACCACATCCGATGGAAGCGATGCTCCGCTTGCGGTTTCGGTGCCACAAGGAAACTGCGGAGCTATGCTTGGCAGACTCATACGATGAACAGGTACAGACGAATCAGGTAAACAGGAAAACTAACCGATACCCGCGTATTCTTAGTTTCTAGGATCTCAGAAGGCGTGCTGAATTCAGCATGAATGCTAGTTCTGAGAATGTGTGAATGAAAGCCGCTGCCAACGGGTGAATCATCCCCGCTATCGCTAAGGCCACCCCGAATCCGTCTACGACTAATGTGCCCTCGAAATTCTGCATTATCACACTCCGATTCTCTCTCCCCAACGCAATGAGTTGAGGGATCCTACTCAGTTCATTCGTCATCAATGCGATGTCTGCGGTCTCCAGAGCCACATCAGTACCTGATCCCATCGCTATGCCCACAGTGGCTTCTGCCAGAGCCGGAGCATCGTTGATCCCATCCCCCACCATTACTACCTTTCTACCTGAGGCGAGAAGCTCTCGGATCTTCTCCGATTTCTGTTCAGGGAGAACGTTGGCTTGAACCTCGTCTATGCCCAGCTCTCCCGCGACGGCCCTTGCAGTACCTTCGTTATCGCCCGTCAACATTATCACTCGAAGACCCATACCCGTCAATTGCGAGACCGCGTGCCTCGCTTCTTCCCGCACAACGTCTGCAACGCTCAATGCTCCGCATGCATGCTTGTTGTGGGCGACTAAGACGACTGACCTGCCGCTACGTGACTCTTCATACACCAGCTTCTGGACTCGATCGGACTCGGTTACGCCGTATGCTTCCAGCAGAGCCTGATTTCCCACAAGGATTTCCTCATCATTCAATTTGCAGACGACTCCTTTTCCAGGTAGGTATTCGCAGGAGGAATGTTCGGGACTCGATTCGCCAAGTTCGGCGGCCTTAGAGAGGACGGCTCGAGCAAGAGGATGGGATGAATGTCGTTCAGCTATGGCAGCAAATTGGACGACCTGCCTACCATCGTGCTGATCCAGAGTTTGGATGTTGACTATCCTTGGTTCACCCAAAGTGAGCGTACCGGTCTTATCGATGACAACCGTATCGATCTTGCTCAATTCCTCGACGTGCACACCGCCTTTCACAATCATGCCTTTCCTTGCGGCTTTAGTGATACTCGCTAACAGTGCAAGAGGTGTCCCCGTTGCGATTCCGCAGGCCCCAGCAACAACGATCACCGAGATTGTTGAGAGAACGTTGCGTGTGATTATGAAAGTAAATGCGGCTAGGATGAGGGCTACGTAGATAAGATTGGCAGCGAGTCTGTTACCAATCCTTTCGATTGGTGCCTTTGTACGCTCCGCCGCCTCCACGATGCTGATGATCCGTGAGAAGGTGGTATCGCGGCCCACGTGAGTAGCCTCGACCTTCAAGAAGCCGGAATCGTTGATTGAACCGGCGAATACTCGATCTCCATTGAGTTTCTCGACCGGGAGCGATTCGCCAGTGATCGGGGCTTCGTTGACGAATGCCGAGCCGTTTAGAACTGTTCCGTCAACTGGAATCTTCTCTCCAGGCTTCACGATCACTATTTCCTTGATCCGCACACTCTCCGCTGGGACACTGACTTCTACGCCTTCTCTGCGCACTATTGCCATTTTGGGCGCTTTTGCGACCAAGTTGCCGATGGCCTGTCTTCCGCGACTCATTGTGAGTGATTCGAGTTCCTCGGCGAACAGGGCGAAGAAGATGATGACGGCGGCTGGGATGAGTTCGCCCACAGCCAGAGATGCGATGGCGCCTATGCTCATTGAGGCTTCCATGTTGAGAGTGCGATTCTGAATGGATTCGATCGTTTCGCGGAAAATTGGTATGCCGCCGATTAGAGTGGCTAGTACGGCGACCACGTCAAATGGGATGTAACCCTTCCATAGGCCTAGCCAACTGAAGAGTATCGCGCCGGCCAACAATACGAGTCTGAGGATACCGACTTTGCCGATTTCTGGGAGTTGTTCTACGGACCCCAATCTCGCGTTCATTCTTTCGTGGCGGTAGATTAGGCTGTTACCCTAATAGCGTCGAACAAAATGCTCAGGTCTGAGCAGCAGGTGTAGCGGGCGCCGGAGCTTCAGCAGTCTTCGGAGTAAGAAGAGCAGCGGGTGTCGGTTTCTTGAAAGTCTCAACAAAAGTGACTGTCTCAGTCTTCGGGAAGAACTTCTCAATGTCCGCTGTGATCGTGCGCTTGGCCACTTGAAGACCCTCAAGGAAGAAGGCTTCCTCCGGGATCTCAACCTCCAGCTTGCCGTCGCTGATCTTGACATTGAACTTCTCCAAGTCAACGGGCGGAAGGCGTCTGTGAAGCAAGCTCCTTAGCTTATCTTCGTCTGCTTCAACGATCGTCTCTACCGTCAAATCATACACAAGTGTTCTGCCGGCAAAGGGATGATTGTAGTCAATCTGAACTCGACCGGCGCCGACAGCTCGAACTTGAGCAACTTTACCATCAATGTTGACTTGCAGACCTGGAACTGGAGACATTCCTTCTGCTGTGAATTTTCGTAGAGGAACCAATCGGACCTTTTTCGGGTCTCGTGCACCATAGCCCTTTTCGGGCGTAAGCTCGACGGTGCTGGCTTTCCCGACTTCCAAGCCGGTCAAAGCTTCATCGAGGCCTTTGGGTACCCAACCTTCGCCAACAACTATGAAGAATGGTTCGTACTTTTCCTCGCCGTGGTAGATCTTCGCTTCCTTGGCTACGTTCTCCAGCGTGGTGCCGACCGTCTCGCCTGTCTCTTTCACTTTCAACGTGTAGTTGACGAGTAGGAAGTCGCCGTTTTTGATTGGCAATTCATGACACCCGGATTTGTGAAGGCGAAGCTAAGGTTTCCCCGCTCTAGATTAATCTTTCATGAAGGGCTTTGCGAATGCGCGAATCGATGCTGCTGGTTGGCTGACTGACCGGGCAAGAGAGAAAATGTGGGACCTGAAAAACGGGTCCGTTGCGTTTGGGTTATTTCTTCTCGGGAGGTTTCCAAGTTATCGCTAGTATGCCGCCGATGATTCCCAGGATCAGGCCGATTCCGAAGCCGCCCATGGCGCTGCCGAAGATGCTGATCACCGAGAAGATCAGGATCAGTGTGCCCCATGTCGTGTGTTCTTGGGGTTTGCTGTTCAACATGAGGGCGCTTATGATGACGATAACTCCGAAGATTAAGCCTAGGAATCCCATCATTCCAAAGGCAAAACCCATCATACCGAAGCCACGGCCCATCATGCCTCCCCAACTGCCATTACGGCCCATCATTCCCATGAACCCGTAACCGAACAACGACATCATTCCTCCACCTAAGATAATGAAGACGCCAGCGACCAGTGAAAGTATGAAGGCGGCTGTCGGTCTTTCTTCATTTGTCATTTTGCTCTTTCACCTCCGCCCTTAACCGAGTTCGATTTCCTGAATGAAGGTACCATGCCATGAGTGATACCACACCTGCCCAGTCTGCCCGTTGACGCTAAGCATTCCCGCGATCTTTCCGTTCACGGTGAAGTCGATGGTATAGTATCCGTAGAATTGCATCGCGTCCTCGACATTGGCTCCGCTCAAGTTCTGGTCAAGGTACACTTGACCAATCTGGAGCGCTTTGTCTCTTGTCACGGTCATCGTTGTTGCTGGGTTTCGGTTCCCCATCATTCCTTGACCCATCATACCTGAGCCCATGTTGCTGTACTTTGTGTTCCACATCATGTTCGGGCCTGGTTCAGGCATTATGACGCCGATCGTCATGCCACCACCCATGCCCATTCCGCCGCCCATCATTCCAAAGGGCGGGTTCTGCTTCCAGATGAGCATCTCAAAGGCACCTATGCCAGTGTCTTTCTCGTAGTACATGATGTAGAAATTGTACTGAAATTCCATGATTTCCTTGATTCCTAGGTTCCGATTTTTCAATGAGGCGAGGTATTGTTCTGCAATCGTTTTGGCTTGGTCGAGAGTTATTGGGGAACTCGCAGCGACGTAAGTTTGTTGCTGGGTCAATTGTCCCATCATGCCGTGCTGATTCTGCTGCTGCCAACCCCAGCCCGCGTATGAAGAAGCGTAGTAGGAAGAGTATGCTAGACCAAAGGCTAGACTTCCAAGTCCAATTACCAAGAGCAAGATAGCTGATTTGTTCATTTTGCTCAACTTAATTCACCGTATCGTTTTCCTCGCGACTCCTCGGATACTGTGGGGCGCTATTTGTAGGTTGGGTGAACCCATTACTTCGAAACATGGAAATGGACCTCGATCTTCAGTCTTTACGAGCCTCTTGTGCCTTTATTGAGCGGCTCCTGAGAATCAACCCACTTACAGCCAGAGCTAACACCGCCCCGATAATAGCAGAGATCTCAATTGTCTGCGCACTGGAAAAGAACTTCACAAGCCAGTAACCTAGCTGTGCCTGCATCACCCCAATCCACGCTGCCCCAGGAGTGGGAATCATCGTCCCGGTCAATCCCAAGATTACTGTCACGATTCCCATGACTACAAACATGGTTCCGGCGATGAGTTTCGATGAGTGTATGGAGAAGTCTCGTCCAATTAATTTCAAGTTGAGCACTCGGCCGCGAAGCGGGTTTTCGCCGCTTGCAGCATACTTGTCCCACACCAGGGCGATCAGGAAGAGTGGGAAGACCATACCCACGACATACGTGAACCCGATCAACAAACCTTCAACGAAGCCAGTTGATAGGGCTGCTAGGATGAGCACTCCGGCCAACACGGGTGCGCAGCAAGAGGTTGCAGCTCCTGAGAAGACGCCTAGCGTGTACACGGAGGCGATATCATTTCGGTTCAGGTTAACTGGCAAATTCAGCATCGGGAGCATGCCCTGCCCCCAAAGCGTCCAGAACCCTAAGAGTATCATAATGAAACCACCAACCACGAAGACTAGGCTATGATTGGCTGTAACGGTCTGGGCTAGTGTTACGATTCCCAATGCGATTGGGAGCATTATGGTCGCGATGCCTAAGGAGAAGATGACAGTCATGCCGACAAGGCGCGTTTTCTGCTTGAAGCTCTGAGCGAAATAGGACGGAAGAAGGACGCTGAAGCAGCAAGGCATTGCTAGGGCTATCGTACCTGCCACGAAAGCCACGATCATGTACGCAAATAGCAGTAGAGACGTTAGCTGCGCACTCCGTTCGATTCACGAATTGTGGCGATCAATTTGCCGGCATCGATTTTCCCTTTCGCAATCAACTCTCCGTTCACAAACACAGCCGGCGGATAGAGGACGCCGTTTTCCATGGCAAGCTTTGAGCCAGCCGGAGAAGCAAACTCTACCTCCTCAATGACTAGAGCGGGGATTTCGGTCTGCAGTTCATTGAGGATGCGTTTGACTCGCGTACACGGTGTGCAGCCTAGGGTTGTCATGAGGAGCACTTTACTCACGCGCTGACTAGCTCCCGAGACTTTTCTTCACAGCGGCGATGATCTGATCATTTGGAATGTACATGTTGTAGGGGCCGTAATCCTGTCGCCAGACGATGATGCCTGCCTTATTGACGAGGAGGAATGTGTGTCCAGGTGCTGTTCCAGGCATCATACTGACGTCGGCGCCCAGCATGTCATACATCTTGCTAACTGCAAGCCCTTGGTCCGACAGAACTTTCCCATATTTTGGTCCGCTTGACTTAGTCCAGTCTGCGAGCAGTTGCAGCTGATCACCGATTATGCTAACCAGAAGGACGTTCATGTCTGTAAGTTGTGAGTTTAGCTGATCAAGGTCTCGCATCTGTGCCAAGCATGGTTGACAAGCTAGACCTTCGTTGAAGAATAACAGAACGTTCGATGTTCCTCGGTAATCGGAAAGCTTGAAGGTACCTCCTGATGTGGCCGGTAGGCTGAAGTCAGGAGCAAGTGAACCGGCGCCAATCTTCTTGGTAGATTGCTCTTTTGGAGTAAACGCAACGTAACCGATAACGCCTATCGCAATAATCACGATCAGAGCAAACGCGATAAGCTTCACGCGGGAAGGACCGTGTGAGTGCGCAGTGTTCGTGTAGAGTGCTTGGGCTTCTCTCTCAGCGGCTACTTGGCTTTCTAACTCGGATAGATTCGTGACGTTCGAATGTTTGCCTTTGTAATGCTGAAGGAGAGCGGCATATGATGGGAATTTGCGGTAGCACCGCTCGCAAGTGACCAACGAATCTTCACACTACTTGTATTGAATTCTGCAGGTCTCGTCAGTGCTTCGGCCTTTGGAGAACTCTTAAGCAGACTGTACACTTTGAAACACAAAGTATTGCGTATCCGCTCAGGCGGAACAACGAGTTCGATATCCCGCCTTAGCCGCGGGGGACGATCTGTGGAAGAGCCGAGTGCCCGGTTGACTGTCCAGGCTTAGAGGTACTTGCCTGGATTCTTCTCGAATTCCTGCTTGCACGCTGCCGAACAGAAGTAATACTTTGTCCCATTATGCGTACTCGTGTACTTTGCTTGGCTTTCCGAGACGTTCATTTTGCAGACTGGATCAACTGCCATGTTTGTCACCTAAACAGGTAGTATTTGCGATAGGGTATCTAAGATTTCATCCTGAGACAACCAGGCCTGCTATTTCCTCAGGTTTCCACAACCTTAACAACAATGGACTAGAAACGAAAAGGTCAGAGCAATCATGCCCGGTTCTGGCGAGAGGAGCAAGTCAAAGACGGTCCCGAAATCCTTCAGAATAGACGAATCTGCACTGAAAGCGGTGGAAGCAGAGGCCGGTACACTGAACGTGAGCCCTAACACCCTCGTCAACCAGATCCTCAAACAGTACGCTGAATTCGACCGGTTTGCCCGGAAAATCAACACGGTGAAGATCAGCAGCGCCCCATTTCGCGGTCTTCTATTGGCTGCAGATGTAAACCAGCTCATTGACGTGGCCAAGACCGCTGGCAGCAGCATCCCCCAAGCCTTCGCGACTGCAAAGGAGGGAAAAGTCGGACTGGACCCATTGATAGGCCACATCCGCACCCTTGCGACCTACGCTCAGCTTTTCGAGCTCAGTGAGACTTCAGATGCCCATAGTCATGTTGTGACGTTGATACATGATTTTGGATTGAATTGGTCCATCTTCCTGGTGCACTATATCACCGCGATGTTTGCTCAGATCGGTCTATCACCAAGAATTGAGATGAGTGACCGATCCGTGATTTTCACTCTGCCAATCGCATAATTGTACTACACTGTGTTTCTTTGTGCACAGCCCGTTTTAATCGAAAAGGCCGTTAAGACGTACAACGAAAACTGATGAAAAATCCAGCACGTCGTGGGAATACAAGGACTGCTGACGCGATTTTCTCTCTCTTCCACTTAGGTTGCTCATCTTGCTCAGAGATTGAGACCAAGCTCATGAAGTTGAGCGGCGTCAAGCATGTCGCAGTCGATTATGCCGCCAACGCCGTTCTGGTAAGCTATGATCCTGATCGGTTGTCAACTG